>Ga0213858_10000267_pt1 | contig 25543 bp, 21 predicted proteins | sample PICome_FD_160122 | JGI IMG/M metagenome (GOLD analysis project Ga0213858, IMG submission 160122) | Coastal seawater microbial communities near Pivers Island, North Carolina, United States - PICO245 | ecosystem: Environmental > Aquatic > Marine > Coastal | place: USA: North Carolina | collected... | reverse complement strand
TTATATACCTTTGGCAACTTTAAATCTGGTATGTTTAAACTTTTTTCAACTGGCTTTTGGGACGCTACAGCAAGACTAATTCTGAGAAATAGAATTGCTATTTTAACCTTTATTGGACTATGTACTGCCCTAATGGCATCGCAATGGGGGAAAATGAAGTTTACATACACAGAGGCAAATTTGCTTCCTGACGATCACCCTGTTAATTTACATTACGAACAGTTTCTAAACATATTTGGCGAAGAAGGTAACTTAATCGTAATTGGTGTTAAAGACAATTCATTATTCTCTGTTAAAAATATGAATTCATGGATTGATTTATCTAAGTCATTTGAAGATAATGAGAATGTAGATAATGTTATAACAATCCAAGATTTAAAAAAATTAAAAAAAGACACCCAAAATAAAAGATTTGAGTTCGAACCTTTACTCAAAGACTCAATTGAGTCAAATCACGAACTGATCAAACTAAAAAAATCTCTAACAACTGATTATCCTGTTTATGATAACATTTTATTCAATTCAGAAAGCGAATCAATTAGAACAGGAATTTTCCTTAAAAAATCCATAGTTAATACGTCATCAAGAAAGTCTTTTATTTATAAAGATTTAATTCCAAAAATTGAAGAGTTTGAAAAAGCATCAAAAATTAATGTTCATATTTCTGGAATGCCTTATGTACGAACTCTAAATTCACAGAACATAATTGATGAAATTGAAATATTTATAATCGCTGCTATTTTAATCACCTCATTAATTTTCTTTTTCTTTTTTAGATCATACAGGGCCACATTCATATCAATGCTTGTTGTAATAATTGGAGTTATGTGGACTTTCGGAATTCTTGGCTTTCTTGAATATGAAATAACAGTTTTAACTGCTTTAATTCCCCCTTTAATTATAGTAATTGGCATCCCTAATTGTATTTTCCTTATCAATAAATATCAACATGAGGTAAATAAACACGGTAATAAAGCTAAATCTCTTCAGCGAGTTATTACAAAAGTTGGTAATGCTACGCTAATGACTAATACAACTACAGCGTCTGGATTTGCAACATTTATAATCACTCAAAGCAAACTATTAACTGAGTTTGGAACTGTTGCGTCAATGAGCATTATGGCTATATTCATATTATGCTTGCTCATAATTCCAATTATATATAGCTATATGCCAATCCCAAGTGATAAACACTTAGAGCACTTAAATAAAAAATGGATAAATAAGCTAGGAGACTGGATCGAATCAACAGTAAAAGCTAGAAATATTGTAATATACATAGCTTCTGTTTGCCTTCTTGTGCTAAGTATTATTGGGATGTATCAAATTAAAACTTCAGGAAGTTTATTAGAAGATATGCCAAAAAATGCTGGTTTCTATAAAGATATAGAGTTTTATGAAAAAGAATTTAACGGAATAATGCCATTAGAGATTTTAATAAACACCAAACGGCCTAAAGGAGTTTTAAAACGTTCCACTTTAAAAAAAATGAATGCTCTTGAAGACCTAATAATTGAAATTCCAGAGCTGTCAAAGCCTATTTCTGTTGTGAACTTAGTGAAGTATACTAAACAGGCCTTCTATAACGGCAATCCAAAATACTACCAGTTGCCAACCGCTCAAGAGAACGGCTTTATTATGTCCTATGCAAAAAACACTTCTAACAACTTATCTCTGTTAAAAAACTATGTAGATACAACTGGTCAATATGCAAGAATAACAACTTTTATTAAAAATTCGGGTATTGATGAAATGGATCGAATTGAAGAAGCGCTAAATAATGAAATTAAAAAACAATTTGATGATAGATATGAAGTTTCAATAACAGGAAAAGCATATCTTTTTCAAAAGGGAACTAATTTTTTGATTAAAAACTTAATTTTATCCTTAACCCTGGCAATTGTTCTTATTTCGCTTTTTATGGCTTACATGTTTCGATCTTTCAGAATGATTGTTATTTCTTTAGTACCCAACTTACTTCCTCTATTAATTACTGCTGGAGTTATGGGTTTCCTTGGAGTTTCTATAAAGCCTTCAACAATATTGGTTTTCAGTATAGCATTCGGTATTTCAGTTGATGATACAATACATTTTTTAGCTAAATACAGGCAAGAACTTATTTCTAGTCGCTGGAGTATTAAAAAATCAGTTTTTGCGGCGCTAAGAGAAACTGGGGTTAGTATGTTCTATACTTCAATTGTCCTTTTCTTTGGTTTTTCAGTCTTTATTACATCCAACTTTGGTGGCACAGTAGCCTTGGGGGCTTTAATTTCAGGCACTCTTTTACTGGCAATGATGGCTAACTTAATACTACTACCAACTTTACTTCTATCGCTTGAAAGAAGTATTGCTAACAAAAAGGTTCTTAAAGAACCAAGCTTAAAAATTATTCCTGAAGAAATCAAATCTTTAGAAGAAAACTAAAGAATACATCTAAAATTTTATATTTGTAATTAATTTAAAAAGAGATGATCAAAACTACTGTTGCAGAACTATTTGAAAAAAACACAACCTTGATTGAGGTTGAAGTAAAGGGCTGGGTAAAATCATTTAGAGCTAATAGATTCATAGCTCTTAATGATGGCTCAACTATTAAAAATATGCAATGCGTTGTTGATTTTGAAAATTTAGCTGAAGATCTTCTAAATAAAATTACAGTTGGTGCTTCCTTAAAAGTACAAGGGGATTTAGTCGAAAGTCAGGGCAAAGGTCAAGACCTTGAAATTCAAGTTTCTAATATTGAAGTTTTAGGACAGGCCAACCCTGAATTGGTATCAAAAACTATATTACAACCCAAAAAACATTCATTAGAATTTCTTAGAGAACAAGCTCATCTGCGCCCACGCACAAACACTTTTGGTGCAGTAATGAGATTACGCTCATCATTATCATTTGCTATACATAGATATTTTCATACAAACGGCTTTAACTATATGCATAGTCCAATTATTACTGGAAGTGATGCTGAGGGGGCTGGGGAAATGTTTAGAGTTACTACATTAGATCCAAAAAATCCACCACTTACTAAAGATGGTAAGGTGGATTATTCAAAAGATTTCTTTGGAAAAGAAACTAATTTAACTGTTTCAGGTCAATTAGAGGCTGAAACCTATGCAATGGCCTTAGGTAAAGTTTATACTTTTGGTCCTACTTTCAGAGCAGAAAATTCAAATACATCAAGACACTTAGCTGAATTCTGGATGATTGAACCTGAAGTAGCTTTTATGGACCTAGAAGGCAATATGGATTTAGCAGAAGATTTTCTAAAGTCAGTTATTGAATACATTCTTCAAAATAATATTGAAGATTTAGAATTCTTGGATAATCGCTTGTCCAATGAGGAGAAATCTAAACCTCAAAATGAAAGAAGCCCAATGGGATTAATTGAAAAACTAAAATTTATCATTGAAAATAACTTTAAACGTGTAAGTTATAGTGAAGCTATAGATATTTTAAGAAACTCTAAGCCAAATAAAAAGAAAAAATTTAAATATTTAATCAGCGATTGGGGGGCTGACCTTCAAAGCGAACACGAGAGATTTTTAGTTGAAAAGCATTTTAAATGTCCTGTAATTTTATTCGATTATCCTGCAAATATTAAAGCTTTTTATATGCGTTTGAACGAAGACGGCACTACAGTCAGAGCCATGGATATTTTATTCCCAGGAATTGGAGAAATTGTTGGAGGGTCTCAGCGTGAGGAACGCCTTGAGATTTTAAAAGAAAAAATGGCCTCTCTTAACATCCCAGAAGAAGAATTATGGTGGTATCTTGACTTAAGAAAATATGGTACTGCTATACATTCAGGATTTGGTTTGGGTTTTGAGCGCCTTGTAATGTTTGCAACTGGGATGAGTAATATTAGAGATGTAATACCATATCCACGAACTCCTCAAAATGCTGAATTTTAAATATTCTCAAACAATTAAACAAAATTACATCTTGAGTTTTTATTTTGTTTTTTTTTAAATTTATAAAAATCTAAAAAATAATGCTTAAGCAATATTTAAACTTCAAACTTTCTCAAAAATTATCTCCTCAACAAATACAGTTGATGAAACTTATTCAATTACCAACTCAGGCTTTTGAAGAAAGAATAAAGCAAGAGCTTGAAGAAAATTTAGCATTAGAAAGTGGCAAAAACAGTGACGATAAATCATTAGATGAGTCATATCTTGAAAATGATTATGAAGATTCTAATCAAATTCAAGCTGAAGATATTAACGTAGATGATTATCTGAGTGATGATGAGGTTCCTAATTACAGATTGAAGTCAAATAATTATAACCCTGATGATAATGATAAATCAGTGCCATATGCCTCAGGGACTTCTTTTACACAGCACTTAATAGCTCAGCTTAACACATTTCGACTTGAAGAGGAATCATCTTTGATTGCTAAATTCTTAATTGGAAGTATCGATGATAGTGGATACATTCGAAGGCCTTTAATTGATCTGACTGATGATTTAGCCTTCACGCAAAATATATACACTGACACAAAAAAAATTGAAGAAATATTACATATTGTTCAACGCTTAGACCCAGCAGGTGTAGGGGCAAGAAGCCTTAAAGAGTGTCTTTTAATTCAACTTAAAAGAAAAAGAAAAACTCAAAATATAAATTTAGCTATTCAAATTCTTGATAAAGCATTTGATCAATTTACAAAAAAGCACTATCAAAAACTTATAAAAAAATTTAATATTAATGAGGAGCAACTAAAAGACTCTATTCAGGAAATCGCAAAATTAAATCCAAAACCAGGGAGTTCCTTTAGTAATAATTTAAGATCAACTGAACATGTAGTTCCTGATTTTGTAATTGAAATATCAGATGGAGATTTAAAACTTACACTAAACTCTCGAAATGCGCCAGAACTCCACGTTTCAAAATCATATAGTGAAATGCTACAGGGATATAAAGCTTCCAAAGATAAATCTAAAGCTCAAAAGGAGGCTGTTCAATTTATTAAACAAAAGCTTGATTCGGCTAAGTGGTTTATAGAGGCTATCCAACAAAGACAACAAACATTATATGTAACGATGAACGCTATTATGAACTATCAAAAAAACTATTTTTTATCTGGAGATGAAGAACAGCTCCGGCCAATGATATTAAAAGATATTGCAGATGAAATTGGAATGGACGTATCGACTGTTTCAAGGGTTGCTAATAGTAAGTACGTAAACACTCCTTATGGCACAAAACTTATCAAAGAATTTTTCAGTGAATCTATGACCAATGCTGAGGGAGAAGAAGTCTCAACCATAGAAATTAAAAGTATTTTAAAGTCTGTAATTAATCAAGAAGACAAGAAAAAACCATTAACTGATGAAAGGTTAGCTAATATCCTAAAAGAAAAGGGTTATCCTATAGCTAGAAGAACAATTGCAAAATATCGTGAGCAATTAGATCTTCCTGTTGCGAGGCTAAGAAAAGAAATTTGATTATACTTTCTTAATAACATTAGTTACGATGCCCCATATTATAAAATCATTTTCAGGTGTTATTTTTATAGCTTTATAATTTTTATTTTCAGGCTGCAACCAAACCTCTTCTTTTTTTACCTTTAATCTTTTAACCGTAAATTCTCCATCCAAAAAACATACTGCTATTCTATTGTGTGATGGTGAAAGACTGCGATCAATGACTAAAAGATCATTATCATTAAGCCCGGCGTCAATCATTGATTGGCCGCTAACTCGCGCAAAAAATGTAGCTTCTTTGTTCTTGATAAGCTCCGAGTCTAGAGATAGTCGCTGTTGCATAAAGTCGTCCGCAGGCGAAGGAAATCCTGCAGATATTCCAGTGTCAAAATAAATCGCTCCATTTAGATCATTGGGAGACTTTGGAATAAAAAATTCTAATGCTTGTTGATTACCTTTATTCATTTAACTTTAATTATGTCTTTTAGATTAGTTGTATATCCAGGAGATAAGTGAGCTTGGCGCATTTTCCAAGTTCGTTTTAAATCCTGATTAGCTAACTTCAATTTTTTTGTAGAATATTTATTATTTAATCTGTCTATTGCTGACATTAGTGGTCTGTGTCGGGGATCCTCATGATCAAACATTTGTAATTGTCTATTATATGAAGGAACAATACCTGTTAAAATAACTCCTGCTTTTTTGTATTGAATTCCCTCTTTAAAAATGGATTCAATAGCTTTGATAGCATTCGCGCTAATAACTAAGGTTGAGTCCGTTGGAAAAGGTATACTCACTATAGTGCTTGCTCGGTATTGTTTGCTTTGTGTTTTAAAACGATTACTTTTTAAAAAAACAATCACCATATGGCAATTTGAATTTTGCCGCCGCAATTTCTCAGCACAACTGCTAGCAAATGTAGATATCCGTTCTTTTATGTCTGTCAAATGCGTCAATGTCGTTTCAAAACTCCTTGTGGTTGCAATAGCACGCTTATTTTTAATTTGTTCCATTTCTATTTTGGAAATACCTTCTAAATCTTTTTTAAGTTTCCATTGAGTAATCGAAAAAGATTGCCTTACCCAAAGATCTGATAATTGCACAAAATCATAAGCTGTCTTACACTGATTTTTTATCAAATGCTTATGTAAAGAATGGCCAATACCCCAAACTTTTTCAATAGGAGTCCACTTCAATGCTTTTAGACGCTTTAAGTCGGTATCAATTATGTAGACCCCCCCTGTTTCCTTAGGAAATTTACGTGCAATTTTATTAGCTATTTTAGATAATGCCTTAGTTGGTGCTATACCAACACAAGTTGGAATTCCTGTCCACTTTAAGATTGTTGTACGAATCTCATGGCCATAGGTTTCTAAATCATAATTTTCAAATCCCTCAAATTTCAAAAATGCTTCGTCAATGCTGTAAACCTCTACATCAGGGGTAAACCGCTCTAAAATTCTCATGACGCGTCTACTCATATCTCCATATAAGGGGTAATTTGAAGAATACACATGAACCTTATGATCTCTAAAAAACGTTTTATACTTGAATGCTGGGGCACCCATAGGGAGGCCCAATGATTTTGCCTCATCGCTGCGTGCAATTACACACCCATCATTATTAGATAAAATAGCTAACGGCTTACCTTGTAGATTAGGGTTAAAAACACGCTCACAAGAGGCATAAAAGTTATTACAATCAACCAATGCAAACATGTCATAAAGATACCTCATTTATGTTTTTTTTACACAAACTTTGAATTTATTTTCTTTAAGAAAAACTAATAAAAACAGTCATTTGAGATTATTTAATTAATTATCCGTGATTGATAATAAGATTTATATACCTTTGAAAAATTATAGTAAAATTCATAGTTAATGAAGGCCCGGTTTATACAAATTTTTGTTTTATTAATATTTTCAATTCAATATAATATTGCACAAGAAATTCAATCTCTTGATTCTATTACGATTAAATCTAGTAGGATAGATCTTCCATTTAAAATGAACTCAAGAACAATTAGTATCATTACAATGGAAGATATCAAAAACAGCCCTGCAACAAATTTAGTAGAGCTTTTGCAACAAGAAGCAGGAGTAGACATTAGACGCCAAGGTGTTTATGGTATGCAATCTGATTTATATATAAGAGGTGGTGGGTTTGATCAAACACTACTTCTTATCGACGGAATTAAGTCTGAGGATCCTCAAACAGGTCATCACACATTAAACATTGCATTGCCTCTTGAAGTTATAAAAAGAATCGAAATCATAAAAGGTCCTGCAGCACGAATTTTTGGCCAAAATGCATTTACAGGAGCAATAAACATCGTAACAAAATCAAATGCTGATGTAAAAAATAATATTGGTTTTCAATTAGGCTCTTATAATCAGCAACATATTACAGGCACATTAGGAACAAAATTCGAAAAATCGTCTCTTATTGGTCATGCATCTATAAATAGCTCTGAAGGATACCGTTATAATACTGATTTTGAAAATCAAAACTATTTCTTAAAAAGTAGTTTTAAAACAAAAAGTAACCCTATTGATGTGATGGCGACTTTTTCTGAAAGAAAATTTGGTGGAAATCAATTTTATTCCATTAATGCGAGGGAGCAATATGAAGAAACTCAAAGTAGTCTAGTTAGTATATCAACCACAAAATACATTGGGAACGTAAAAATACGCCCCCAAGTGTACTGGAAACGTAACCAAGACATGTATTTATATATCAGAGCTAATCCTTCTGTTTACAGAAATTTGCACATTTCAAATAAGGTTGGAGCACAGATAAATAGCTCGCTAGAATCAAAAATAGGAATAACTGGATTTGGTATTGATATTGCGAAAGTAGGGATGGAAAGTAATAGATTAGGGGATCACGCCCGGTGGATGGGAAATTTATTTTTCGAACATCGATTTTCAATATTAGAAAATAATCTTGATATTACTCCAGGTATTGCAATAAATCATATGTCAGAGTTCGACACTAATATCTTCCCAGGAGTTGATTTAGGATATTCAATTAATGATAAAATTAGAATTTATGCTAATGCTGGATATACATATAGAGTTCCGACATATAACGACTTATTTTATGTTGGAAGTAGAGATATTGGAAATGAAAATTTAGTGCCAGAAAAGGCTATTTCTGAAGAAATCGGTTTTAAATACTTTGGTAAAAACCTTAATTTGACAGTTGCACTTTTTAACAGGGATTCAGATAATTTAATAGACTACACTAAGGATAACGAGGAAGATAAGTGGCAATCTAATAATCTAAAAAGCTTAAACACAAAAGGAGTAGAGTTTCAATTGAACAAACCCTTTGATCTAGTTGGGTATAAACAAAATATAAGGTTTGGGTATACATACATTGAAGAAAATTTAGGTAGTGTGAGAGCAAACTTTTCAAAATATATTCTAAATGCCTTAAATCATCACTTTATTGCTCAATTAAAAACACAATTTTCAAAAAACACCTCTCAAAGTATCCTATATAAATTTGCTGAAAGAGCAACAGGACAAAGTTACAGTGTAATTGATGCTCAATTTAAATTAAAAATAACTAATCTTGAACTCACTGTAACTGCAAATAATTTATTCAATACATCATATATTGAAACAGGTATTGTCCCAATGCCAAAAGGAAATTTATTATTTGGCTTACGTGCATTTTTCTAGACTAAAATGAAACTAAAAAAGTTGATTCATTTTATTGTTTACTAAACTTGATTCCCAGCCTCTGTAGATAAGATAATCAGCTAGTTTTTTCTTTTTTAATAAAATTGAATCCGCTTTAATTGAATTCGCTTTTCGATTGGCTAGTTCCTCAAAAGTAAATAAGTAATCTTTCTCTGAAATTTGTTCTAAAGCAGATTTAATAAGATATTTTGATATTTTCCTTTTTTTTAGTTCTGCTTTTAAGCGAATTCTCCCCCACTTCTTTATTCTAAATTTTCCCTTTACAAAAGCCAATGCAAAACGTTCTTCGTTGAGATAATCATCTTCAATAAGAGACATAATTATTTGCTCTTTTGCTTGAGGGATCATTCGCATCTCTGTAAGCTTACGTTCTACTTCAATATGGCAACGGTCTTGATAAGCGCAATATCTTTGTAACCTAGATAAGGCCTGTTCTAAGGTGTAAGATTTTCTAAATGAATACATTAATCATTATATGATATTGCAAAAATAAAATTAGCTCCTGGCGCACTAACCCCTGAAGCAAAAGGACGATAACCCTCATTTAAAATATTTTCAATTGATCCAATAAATGACAATGTATCGCTAAATTTAAACTGAGTTCTTAAATTCAAAGTATACCATGCTGGAGAATACGGGTAACCATTTTGATCTTGCGCAAACAAATGATTTGAAAGTTCATGCGATATATCTTCACGTTTTAAGATTCCATTATAATTTAAAAACCCATCGATAGAGATTTTATCGCCCTTCCAAATGAGGTGTATATTGCCAAATTCAGGAGCAACATGGCGAACTGGAGTATCAAAATTCTGATTATCTTTTTGACGGCCCTTGGTTAAACTATACTGCGAAGTAATTTCAAAAGAATTAGAAAGCATTGCTTTAAACCCAACTTCAAATCCATAAATCCTTGCCTCTGAAGAATTTTGAACTGCTTGTGTTTGACAAAGTTCTCCATCATAAAAAATTTCTGAAACACCATTTATAGAAATAAAATCTCTAGTAATTGCATTATCTAGGTGGGTATAAAAACTTGTAATATCTAGTAACACTGAATTATTTATATTTATATTAAGTCCAAGTTCACATCCGTAGGCGTATTCAGGATCTAAAGAGCTATTTGGTATCACTACGCATCCAGGTTGTGAATCGAAGATTTTACCAATGTCATCAATATTAGGTGCTCGAAAAGCAGTTGTGGTGTTTAATTTCCATAAAAATATTTCATTTTGCTCCCAGGAAAATCCGGCTGTAGCAGACATTGCACTTGTATCTAAACTTGCATTTAAAAATGGTAGTGGGTAAAATTGACTATTGGGAGATAAGTCAGAATTTATGGAAATCGCATTGTATCGAACTCCTGACTGGAATGTAAATCGGTTATTAGGTTTATATTTTAAACTAAGATAACTTGCTAAACTCGACCATGTTGATCCGTCAGGATATCTGGATGCAATAGTCTGAATATCATTAGATTCAACATCGTATGAAATCCCTTCTGAGCCTACCCTATTGAATAAATATTCGGCACCATATGAAATATTAACCTTTTCAGATAATAATTTGTCTAAATCTATATTAAAAGAAAAAGCATTAACAGATTCAGATCTAATCATCCTCTCAGTAGCCTCAAATTTTCTGCTGATTCGACTTTCTTTAAAGTTCTGATATGCAGTATTTATTTTAATTTTATCATAAAACTGAGATTTACTACTCAATTTAGTTAGTTGAGCATTGGCCATGAGCCAACTTTGTGGTCCGTAAGCCCATTCCGCATACTTCAAATTACTATCTTGGTCAAGAACACTTAATCTATCATATCTAGGTACATTTGATGTTGTTGCATAATGTAATCCAAAATCTAAATTTACTCTTTCATTAGGCTTATATAGAATCTTTTGTGCTGCATGAAGTTGATTAAACGCAGTATGTTTTTGTTCCAAAGGATTATTATTTGGCATTGACATGTCCTGACCATTGACCTGAGTTATATAAAATGGGGTCAAATATGCATCTTCATTAGTATCTCCCATAGTTAAGTCTCCAAAATCTGAAAAAGACATACTTGTATGAAATGCCCACTTGCTTAATCCAACATTCATACCAATGTGAACAGTCTTTTCAAGATTTGCTGTAGAGTAACGTAAATTACTTTGTGTTGAAACTTCTGGTAAATCAGAATAAAAAAGCTTTGGAGTTGTCGTGTAAAAATTCATTACACCTCCAATTGCGTCACTACCATGAATTACAGACCCAGCACCCATAATAACTTCAGTTTTTTCAATATTAAATGGATCTAATGAAAGTATATTGTGAACATTCCCTCCTCTAAATATCGCATTGTTTAAACGAACTCCATCAACAGTTACCAAAACGCGATTTGTAGAAAATCCTCTGATAATAGGGCTTCCCCCTCCAAGCTGACTTTTTTGGATAAAAACTGTACCAGTGTTATTTAAAAGATCCGCTGAAGTTTGAGGATTAGCAAACTCAATATCTTTAGATTCTAGTGAAATAATCTTTTGTGGTATCTCTTTTCTAGTTTGCTCAAATTTAGAAGCAGAAATTACTATTTCGTTTAAATCTGTTGATTTAGGTGAGAGAAAAATAGTGTCATTAAGATTTGATTTGACAACAGATTTTCTCAAGTAAGATATGTGTTGAAAATATATTCTTTCAAAGTTCTGAAAACGGTTTATTGATACTTTACCCTCAAAACCTGAAATATTAGTTTTTGTTTTTACAAAGTTAAAAATTGTGACTCCAACTATAGGCTCACGACTGTTTTCATCAACAATTATAACCTTTTGTGCAGAAAGGTTCCAAAAAAATAAGCTCAATAAAAAAGAATATAAAAACTTCATTATTAATTAAATACTTGTTTTAATACATCAAGAGATTTTGGTGATTTAAAGCCTTGCAAATGTAACTTAAAATAGAGTAAAATCATTTCCAAAAGTTCTTGTTTTTGAGAGCCATTCAATAGTTCCCCTTTTGACTTATCAAATTCCATACCTAACGTAGTCTTAAACAATTTTAATTTATTACCAGAAATACTATAGCGGCTGGAATGTGCACTCTCATAACATCCAGATTCTAAATTAAAAAAGGGGAATTCAGAGTTCGATAAATCTGGGGAAAACCCAATATATCTTGTTAGACCCATCAAAAATTGGTAATGAAAATATGGATTAGAGTCAATACTATCAAACATTAATAAAGCAGTTTCAAGAAATATAAATAAATCATTGTTAGCTTCTTCTTCTTTTAAAACCATAGCTAAAATTTCAGATAGAAATAATGCAACTGAAGATTTAAATATTGCAGTATGTAATGAACTGTAATTATTACTAATTCTTGCTCCTTTAATGTAATGTAATTCCCTGTTTTCTTTAAAATCTATTTCCAGTTTAAGCATTGTCAATGGCTGGAAGTACGCAGACTTTAATTTGCTTTTCTTTGAAGAAAGAACTCCCTTTACCATAAAACTCATAATACCATTCGATGCAGTGTAACATTTAACAATAAGATCGTTCTCTTTAAATTTGATTTTTGAAATTACAATGCCTTTTGTAGATATAATCATTGGCGAATAATCATGATTTTCAAAACCTTTGTTTCAATTGTATTCAAGTCTGAAATTAAAACTACATATACCCCTGAAGCAACTGTTCGATTAGCTAAATTTCTACCATTCCAATACGCAGTACCTCCATCGACTTCTAAATTATATCCCTTAAATCGCAAGTTTGTATTGGACTGAGCTTCGGCTACTAAATTTCCTTCAATATCAGTAATTTTTATATTTACATTTTCACTTAAATTTTTAATCTTAATTTTTTCAATCTGTAAATTAAATTCTGGCCGTACAGGATTAGGGTATGCATATGCTTCTGATAAAGAACTGGAAGGAGTTGATCCACCTGCACTAAATGAAACTAAGCCTCTAGTTGTCCCGAAATAAATCATCCCGTTTTCCTCATTTTGAACCATAGAGTTAACACTATTAGATGGAAGTGGTGAGTTATCTTTTGTAAAATGATAAATTGTTCTTTGACCATCAGCACTCAAATAAAAAACTCCTGCATCAACTGTTGAAATCCATTTATTATTTGAACCATCAACAATAATAGCAGTAATAAACTGAAGCTCTAATAGCTCTTTAGGGATTCCGTCTTCAAGAAAAATTATTGGTGAAGTTGTTATCGAGTCTTCATTAAAAAAATTAGTAGTATTGTATAACAACCTTAATCCTTTGTAGGTGCCAATCCAAAGAACATTGTTGTTATCTATAGCTAAGGATTTAATGTGATTAATTGGAAGATTTGCAACATCCTCTCCTTCAATTTGACGTATTAAATTACCATTATCGTTAAATGCAATAACTCCATTTCTGTAGCTTCCAACCCATTTAGTGCCATCACTACCAATTACCAGTGCCCCAAATCCATTCTCGTCTAAAATAGGGTCATCAATAATCGCATCAAAAGAAAATGTTTGCCATTGATTGGTTGCAACGTTATACTTTTTCAAGGGATCATCAACTAAGCTAGTTAAACTCCATAGCATACCTTGGTCATCAAACTTTAAATCAGAAACTCGAATACTTTGATAATTACTTCCTGGTAATACTAATGACTGTAAAGCACTGTTAGTATCATCCAATAATTCTATTGATGAATCCTTGACAAAATTAAGCATGCCATGCTGAAATGAACTTATAAAAACCTGGTTCGAATTCACTGGATTAATCGCTACAGCATTTAAATTATACACTGGTTTCCCAACATTTTGCTGAATACTATCATAACTAATATTACTCCAAGCTCCATTACTTAAAAAACTAAACCCATACTGTCTATTTGGGCTTGGATTATAATCTTCATCGTAATCCCCAAAAGTAACGTATAAATCGCCATAGCCATATTTTAAAAAAAATGGATTATTCCTCAAAGGCCCGTCTGGATATATTTTTTGAAAACTATTAAAAGATTCTGAACTTGCTTTTAACATCCCAGACATTGAAGTCCCAATATAGACAACATCGTCAAAAACTTCTGAGGCAGTTACAGATAATAAATTTTCTGTAAGATTATAATTGTTTAAAAGAGATAGATTATAATTGTAATTCTGAACTGTACTTTGTGTTGATAACGTAAAGGTGTCTGAAAATGCTTTAATATTAATAATTTCTTCTGCAAAATTAAAAATGGCCTCTAAATTAGAATTGTTAACACGATAAAGAGTATTGCCAGATTTAAATGTAAATATTTGGTCTTCATTGGAAATAACTCCTAAAAAATTACCAACAAATAACGTATCCCAAAATTGAAAATCAATTAAATTTGGATTGTTCAAGTCTGCACTTTTTAATCCAAAATCTGTAGCAGCATAAATTTTATTTTGAGCGATAGTGATTTGATTGACCTTCAACTGTGTACCGTTATTCCCAATGTAATAAGTATCACCAAATTCTAGCAAGTCAAGGTCATAGATAGAAATACCATAATTTGTGGAAATATAAATTACATTTTCATTTTGAAAAAATGAATTTATTTTTCTATTTTCTGGTGGTATACTTACCTTATTTAAGATGTCAACAACTCTTAAAACAGTTTTGGTGTTTAAATCAAAAACTTCTATTAATCCAGTTTCATATCCAATAACTACCAAATCATAACCATCAGCATATTTAATTGAAGTTATGTATTCTCCTGAAAGACCATCAATTGTTGAAATTGTTTCTAAACTATTTGTGTATGGCTCATAAAAAAATAATGAATTTTCACTTGCTACATACAATGCATCAGGCCCACTATCAATATCTTTAATTGAGTTATAAGAAAAATGCCCTTGCCAAGAACTGCTTGGGGAGTTTTGTGCAAAAGCAATTCTAAATAAAACTAGAGTAAGAGATAAATATAATATACGGTTCAATAGTGAAAAGTTTGTTCCAAATATATTTAATACAAACGACATTTCAACCTAATATTATGTGTAAAGAAAAAGAGTTCTCATAAATGAGAACTCTTTAAATATTCTAAAATTAAAAATTGTCAAACAATCCCTTGGGCAAGCATAGCATCAGCTACCTTTACAAAACCTGCTATATTAGCCCCTTTGACATAATCAATGTAACCTGTTTTTTCATCTTTCCCGTAAGCAATACATTTATCATGAATATTCCCCATTATATCTTTTAACTTTTCATCAACTTCTGATCGACTCCAATTATATCTCAGAGAGTTTTGGGTCATTTCTAACCCAGAAGTAGCAACACCGCCTGCATTTGAAGCTTTACCAGGTGCAAATAAAATTTTTGCAGATTGAAAAAGCGCAACTGCCTCTTTTGTTGATGGCATATTTGCACCTTCACTAACACATATGCAACCATTTTCAAGAAGGGTCTTCGCATCTGAGCCATGAAGTTCATTTTGAGTAGCACACGGTAAAGCAATATCACATGGTTGGTCCCATGGTGTCTTGCCTTCAAAAAAAGTTGCCTTTGGATATGATTTTACATATTCCTTTATTCTGCCTCTCCTATTATTTTTTAAATCCATTACAAAAGCTAATTTAGCTTGATCAATTCCATCTGGGTCTAACACATACCCTGAAGAGTCTGATAATGTAATTACCTTTCCTCCTAGCTGAATGATCTTTTCAGCAGCAAATTGAGCAACATTCCCAGATCCTGAAATTACAACTGTTTTGTTCTTTATATCATCCCCTTTAGTTTGTAACATGTTTTGAGCAAAATAAACAGTGCCATATCCAGTTGCTTCAGGCCGTATTAATGAACCACCCCATGTAACTCCTTTTCCGGTTAAAACACCTGTAAATTCATTTTTAAGTTTTTTATACATCCCAAATAAAAAACCTATCTCTCTGCCTCCGACTCCTATGTCTCCTGCAGGCACATCAGTATTTGGCCCTATGTGCCTAAACAGCTCACTCATAAAGGCATGGCAGAATCGCATTATCTCATTATCACTTTTACCTTTAGGATCAAAATCACTTCCTCCTTTTGCTCCACCCATTGGAAGAGTTGTTAAGCTATTTTTGAAAACCTGTTCAAAAGCCAAAAATTTTAAAATACTCATATTAACTGACGGGTGAAATCGAAGGCCCCCTTTGTATGGCCCAATAGCAGAATTCATCTGAATTCTATAACCACGGTTAACTTGAATCTCACCGCTATCATCTACCCAGTTCACTCTAAAAGTTATTGCCCTCTCAGGCTCAACCATTCTTAAAAGAATATTTTTACCATGATATATATCATTTTGTACAATATATGGGACAACAGTTTCTGCAACTTCTTCAACAGCTTGAAGAAATTCTGGTTCGGATCCATTTCTTTCTCTTACCAAATCTAAAAATCCTTCGACTTTTTGTTTAATTACACCGGGTTCTAAAATCATCTTAAATTTAATTTACTATACAAATATATGATTTCTTTAAAAATAATTTAAAAAAATTTTAATATCATAATTTTATAAGCATATAGAGCTAAATTATTACGAATAATTCAAAAATTAGCCTTCCAGTGCTTGCTTTAAATCAGCGATAAGATCGTCAGCATCTTCAATTCCTACACTCAAACGAATCAAAGAATCCACTACACCTGTTTTTTCGCGTTCTTGTTTTGGGATACTAGCATGTGTCATACTTGCAGGGTGTCCAGCTAAGGATTCAACCCCTCCAAGAGACTCAGCTAGAGTAAATACCTTAAGTCTCTCAACAACTTTAATAGCCTCAATAAAATTATTCCCTTTAGTAGTAAACGATAGCATACCTCCAAAATCTTTCATTTGAGTAGCAGCTATAGAATAATTTGGATGAGTTTTAAGACCTGGCCAATACACTTTTTCTACCATAGGATGAGATTCTAAAAAAGTTGCAACTAAAAGACCATTTTCACAATGCCTTTGCATTCGAACATGAAGAGTTTTAATCCCTCTTAAAACTAGAAAACTGTCTTGAGGTCCACACACTGCTCCACTTGCATTTTGAATAAAATACAGCTGATCTGCTAAGTCTTTATCTTTAACAACTAAGGCTCCCATTACCACATCGCTATGTCCGCCAAGATACTTTGTAGCCGAGTGCATTACAATATCTGCACCTAAATCTAGAGGTTTTTGAAGGTATGGAGTTGCAAAAGTATTATCTACTGATAAAAGTATATTATGTTTTTTTGCAATATTAGAAACTGCTTTAATATCAATAATATTTAACATTGGATTAGTTGGAGTTTCAACCCAAATTAATTTAGTTTTTGAATTGATGCATGATTCAATATGTTTGATATTTTCCATACCAACAAAATGAAACTTGATATTAAATTTTTCAAAAACCTTTGTAAAAAGCCTGTATGTGCCTCCATACAGATCATTAGTTGATATAACTTCATCACCAGGACTTAATAACTTAATGACAGCATCAATAGCTGCTAGACCTGACCCAAATGCTAATCCATAATTCCCGTTTTCTATGCTAGCAAAAGAATTTTCAAGAGCATTTCTGGTAGGGTTATGAGTTCTAGAATATTCATATCCTTTGTGCCCTCCAGGAGTTGTTTGAGCATAAGTAGATGTTTGATAAATGGGAGGCATCACAGATCCAAAAGCCTTATCTGGTGACTGACCTCCATGAATCGTCTTAGTATTAAATTTCATTGAAACTTTAATTTATTGTTTGTTCGGAAATGATTTTCTTTGTAAAAATAACGAATCAATCCAATGAAAAAAATCTATTTTCTCAAAACTTGCAGCACCTGTCAGAGAATATTAAAATCTTTAAACTTATCATCAGATTTTCAAATTCAGGACATAAAAGAAACTCCTTTAACAGCTGAAGATTTAGAAAAACTTAAATCAATTGCAGGTAGCTATGAAGACTTGTTTAGTAGAAGGGCTAAGTTATATAAAGAAATGGGGTTGAAAAATGAAAAACTAAGTGAAAGGGACTACAGAAACTACATACTTGAGCACTATACATTTTTAAAAAGACCAGTAATTGTCTATGGCCAGGAAATTTTTATTGGAAATAGCTCAAAAACAATTGAAAGAGTCAATATAGCGATAAGTAATGAAAAGTAGATATTTAGCGCTATTTGCTCTTGTACTGGTGCAATTATTCTACGGAGTTACGTTCACTTTTGCGAATGATGTAATTGATGGGGGGCACATAATGCCATTTGGATTTATTGTTCTAAGAGTAACTTTAGCTGGAGCGTTATTTTGGATTGTTTCGCTGTTTGGCTCATCAAAAAAAATTGAATTAAAAGACTTTTCTAAATTAATTAAAGCTGCATTTTTTGGTGTGGCTTTAAATATGCTAACATTTTTCAAAGGTTTACAATATACAACTCCAATAAATGGATCTGTTATTATGATTACTGTACCTATAATCGTACTTGTATTATCTGCAATTTTATTAAATGAGAAGATAAATAAAACCAAAGTTTTTGGAATTAGTTTAGGATTATGTGGTGCGCTGGTGCTAAGTCTCTACGGACAGAGCTCTGAAACCGGAAACAATATTTTACTCGGCAACTTCTTGATCTTCATTAATGCTGCATCATACAGTTACTATTTAATTCTAATAAAAAAATTAACTAATAAATACCACCCTTTGGACTTTATCAAATGGCTGTTTTTATTTGGGTCATTGATGGTTATCCCTTTTGGATATCAAGAACTTGCTATTGTGGAGTGGGCTAATTTACCTAATTACATATGGTTTTCTGTGACATTCGTGATTCTTTTTGCAACATTTGGCACGTATTTTTTAAACCCCCTAGCGCTTACAAATTTAAAAGCTACAACAGTTAGTACATTTTTATATTTACAACCAATTTTTGCAGGGATTTTTGCAATAATAATGGGGAGTGATAGATTAGATATGATTAAAGTAAGTGCGGCTACTTTAATTTTTATTGGTGTATATTTAGTATCTAAAAAATAGCATCTTTTGATCATTAAAGTTCACGATACCATCGCTGATTTAGAATCAGATTTTTTAAAAAAGATTAACAGTGAAAATAATATTTACTTTAACAAGCCTGTTCTAGGTAGTTTTGAATACTCAAATCCAAATATAGATATGCGATATGTTTGTATTTCTGAAGATGGAAATCCAAAAGCTATTGCTGTTGTACAGATTATTAAACTTAGTGTAGATGTAATTTTAAAAAACATAAAAGTATCTTCTCTTATGAGAAAAATACTAAATATGTTTTTTTGCAATGATCATATCAAAATCTTGTTTTGTGGTAATATCTTCTTAAGTGGTGAGTATGGAATATGCTTTTCAGATAATAAAAAACAAAAAAGCATTATAAATCATGTTGCAATTGCCCTTGATAATATTAAAAAAACGATAAAGCCATTGCACGCAATTTTTATAAAAGATTTTGAAAATAGCAGCTTAATCTACTCCAAGGGATTTAAAAACTATGGGTATACAAATATTAATGTTGAACCTAATATGCTTATCTACTTGAACGAAAAATGGAAAAGTTTTGAAGATTATAAAAACGCACTTAAATCTAAATATCGCATTAAAGCAAACAAAGCAGATACCAACAGCGAAAAATTAAAGAGCAAATTATTATCAAAAACTGATATCGAAAATTTTCAAGATCAATTGCAAAGTCTTTACCAAAACACCATTGATAATGCAAATTTCAATGCCCAAGTTTTAAACCTGGACACCTATGTAAAGCTAAAATCCAAATTTAAAAACAATTTTATAGTAAAAGGTTACTTTCTTGAAGGCGAATTGGTTGGATTTTTATCTGCACTAAAAAATAATAAAAGCTTAGACGCTCATTTTATCGGCTTGAATTACTCACTAAATAAATTACACTCAATATATCCAAGGATTCTAAATGACTATGTTCGCCTTGGAATTAAATTTAAAGTCAAACAAATAAATCTAGGTCGTACAGCATCTGAAATTAAAAGTACCATTGGAGCTAGGCCGGTTAAATTAACATGCTATATTAAGCATAAAAACAGATTTATTAACCTATTAATTCGCCCTTTTCTTAGAAAAATACAAATCAAAAGCTTCAAGCAACATAGCCCTTTCAAATAATTACCGCTTTTCTGTATCTTTGAATCATATTGTAAGTAGTAAAAAATGATATACTCAATGACTGGTTATGGAAAGGTAGTTTTAGAGCTTAACGCCAAAACCGTAAGAATAGAAATAAAATCTCTCAATAGCAAGTCGCTTGATCTTAACGTGAGAATGCCTAACGATTATAGGCCAAAAGAACTTGAGCTTCGTAAAATTATTGGATCACGTTTAAAGCGAGGTAAAATAGATGTTTCGTTTTATGTTGATATTGAAAAAGCAAAAAATCCAACAAAAATTAACACTTCTATTGTCAAAAACTATATGGATCAGTTAAGTAATATATCTGGGGGTGGACGAAATTTAGATTTATTAAAAATGGCTATTAAAATGCCCGATTCTGTTAGTGCTGAAAAAGAAGAGATCGATGAACAAGAATGGTCATTGATCATTAGTGGCGCTGAAGACGCTTTAAACAAAATAGAAAATTATCGTAAAGACGAAGGAAAAGCCCTTTACAGTGATTTTTCCAATCGCTTAAATAATATTAAATCTCTTCTAAAAAAAGCTGTTGAGATTGACCCAGAAAGGATTAAGAAAGTTAGAGAGCGGTTAACTAAGTCAGTTTTAGAATTAAAGGAAAAAATTGATCAGAACCGATTTGAACAAGAGTTAATTTATTACATTGAAAAACTTGATATAAATGAAGAAAAGATTCGACTTGATAATCATTTAGATTACTTTTTTAAAACATTAAATCAAAACCAATCTAATGGAAAAAAATTAGGGTTTATAGCTCAAGAAATAGGTCGTGAAATAAATACAATAGGCTCAAAAGCAAACTACGCCCCAATGCAAAAAATAGTAGTTCAAATGAAAGACGAATTAGAAAAAATTAAAGAACAATTACTCAATGTCCTGTAATAATTTTAACGGTAAGCTAATTGTATTTTCAGCACCTTCTGGCGCGGGCAAAACTTCGATCGTTAAGTACTTAGTTGAGCAAGATGAATTGAATTTAGGTTTTTCAATTTCTGCCACGTCAAGAAAAAAAAGAGGTGAAGAAATAAATGGAGAAGATTATTATTTTTTGTCAACTGATGAATTTAAATCACATATAAAAAGTGATTCATTTCTAGAGTGGGAAGAAGTTTATCGCGATAACTTTTATGGGACCCTAAAATCAGAAGTTAAACGTATATGGGGACTTGGAAAACATGTCATATTTGATATTGATGTTTCTGGAGGATTACGCATAAAAAGAAAGTATCCGGAAAACACAATTGCTATTTTTGTAAAACCTCCTAGTATTGACGAATTAAAAATTCGATTAAAAAAGCGTAAAACAGAAACAGAAAATAAAATTAATATGAGGATTTCAAAAGCTTCTGCCGAGATGGCTACTGCAGATCTTTTTGATCTTGTGATAGAAAATAAAATTTTAAAAAGTGCTCAAAAAGAAGCTCGTAATATTGTGTTAGACTTTATAAAATCTTAAACCTAATCTATTGATGAAAGTTGGTCTTTATTTTGGAACGTTTAATCCAATTCACGTGGGTCATTTGATAATTGCAAATCACTTTGCAGAATATACTGACTTAGATCAAATTTGGTGCGTTGTTACTCCACAAAATCCATTTAAAGCTAAACAAAGTATTTTAGATAACCACCAGCGTTTAGAAATGGTTTACCAGGCTACTAAAGACTTCTCAAGAATAGTCCCATGCGATATTGAATTCAATTTAACTCAACCTAATTATACAGTTAATACTCTTGCTTATTTAGAAGAAAAGTACCCTGATTATAATTTTGCTTTAATTATGGGAGAAGACAATTTAATTTCGTTACCTAAATGGAAAAATTCAGAGATCTTAATCGATCGTTATCCAATATATGTATATCCAAGAAAATTGAAATCTGCTAAAAATAATTATCAAATTAAAGGTCAAATAATTAAAGTTCAAGCTCCAATAATTGAGATCTCATCGTCTTTCATAAGATCATCTATTAAAAGTGGGAAAAATATTCGTCCTTTACTACCTAATGATGTCTGGAAGTATTTGGATGAAATGAATTTTTATAAATAGTTATGGTAAAAATTGGAAATATAGAATTACCTGAATTCCCTCTTCTTCTTGCTCCAATGGAGGATGTTAGTGACCCTCCTTTTCGTGCGTTATGTAAGGAGCAAGGTGCAGATGTTGTATACACAGAATTTATTTCCAGCGAAGGATTGATTAGAGATGCCGCTAAGAGTGTCATAAAACTAGATATTTACGAAAAGGAACGTCCAGTTGGAATTCAAATCTTTGGTGCTAATCTAGATAGCATGTTAAGAGCTGTTGAAATTGTTGAAAAATCAAATCCTGATATAATTGATATAAATTTTGGCTGTCCCGTAAAAAAAGTTGTGAGTAAAGGAGCTGGGGCTGGTATACTAAAAGATATCTGCTTAATGGAAAAATTAACAGCAGAAATGGTAAAGAGAACTCATTTACCCGTAACTGTCAAAACAAGATTAGGGTGGGATCATGATTCAATTCGAATTGTTGAAGTTGCTGAAAGACTACAAGACGTTGGTATCAAAGCACTTTCAATTCATGGCAGAACTCGTGCCCAAATGTATAAAGGAAATGCAGACTGGAGACCTATAGCAGAAGTAAAAAATAATCCTAGAATGCATATTCCAATTTTTGGTAATGGCGATGTCAATTCGCCAGAGCGAGCTGTTGAAATGCGTGATCGATATGGATTAGACGGTGCAATGATAGGCCGTGCTAGTATTGGAAATCCATGGTTTTTTAAACAAGTAAAGCATTATTTCAAGACTGGTCATCATCTTGAACATATTAGTATGTCAGAAAGAGTCGAGGCTGCACGTAGGCATTTAAAAATGTCTATTGATTGGAAAGGCGAGGTTCTAGGAGTTCTTGAGACTAGACGCCATTACACAAATTATTTTAAAGGAATACCAAATTTTAAGCCATATAGAACAAAAATGGTTACAAGTGATCATAGCAAGGATGTATTTGATACGTTTGATGAAGTTGAAAAAGTCTTTGGAAATTACCAATTTGCTTAATCCGTAAGGTCAATTTTCTTTACACTTAATGATGCTAATCGAGAAGCAATAGTCCCTAAAATTAGAATTGTAGAAAAGGAAATAAAAATATTTGTCCAGCTTAAAACAACAGGGTAAGGCAATGTCGGAGTAATCAAAACTGGCTTAAAATAAAGCTGTATAGCTATTACACAAACTCCAAGTAATATGCCTAATAATCCACCAAAAATTGTCATCATGAGGCCTTGAGTAAAAAATATATTTTGAATTACCTTTTTCCCCGCGCCTAAACTAAATAAGGTTTTAATATTATGCTTTTTATCAAGTACCATCATTACAATTGATCCTATAATATTAAATAAAGCTATTATTAGTATTAAAGTAAAAATCAGATAAACTGCTAATTGCTCTGTATTTAGCATTTTATATAAAGATTCATTAAGCTGTATTCTATTTTTAACCAAAATATGACTGCCGAATTCCTTTTTAATTTCAGAAACAATTTTATCAGTATCATATCCTGACACAGTTGATATTTCAATTGAACTTAAAGAAAAGTTCGGTAATCCTAGTAAATATCTAGCGTTTTCTATGCTTGTAAACACTAAAGAATTATTTAACTCATCATTAATTTGAAAGACCCCTGAATTGACAACTTTTAAGCTTTTAAAAGCGTCTTTGACAGAAAAAATTTGACCTGTCCCAGGTCTGGGTGCATAAAGTTTAATTGTTTTTGTAATATCATAAGTGCTAAACCCCAAAGAGTTTGTTACACCCCATCCTGAAACAATCTGAGGGAGACCGGCCTCAAACCAATCTCCATAAACTAAAATTGAATCAATAGTTTTTTTTGGATATCGAATGTCAACACCTTTTAATTGAATTGCCAAATATCTGTCTTCACAATTCATTAAAACGTTGTCTTCCACAACTTCAGAGTAAGAAGCAATCCCCTCAATTTTTGAAAGTTTATTTCTATCCTCTTGGCTAAAAACAAATGATTTTGATTTGGCTGGAAATATCTTCAAATCTGGATCTGTCAAAGCTGTAAATTCCAAGCTAAAAGCTTTCAAGCCTGAAAATCCTGATAAAACAATAAATAGCGCTGATGCTCCAATTATAATTCCTAAGCTAGCAATTAACGTGATGTAATTAATTGCATTGTTTTTACTTTTGGTAAATAAATAACGTCTGGCTATGTAAAACGAAAAATTCAATTATATTTTTTTACGTTTTTTTAGTAAATCTGGGTTTAGAATTGGATTCTCCGGTTCTTTTAATGAGTTTTCAATTTGGTCAATATACTCTAAAGAATCGTCAAGAAAAAAAAGAAGATGTGGCATTCTTCTAAGTTGATTTTTAGTTCTTTGAGCTAGCTCATGTTTAATTATTGATGTGTTTGATGTAATGCCGTCAATTAAAATTTTAGCCTGTTGTATAGGAAATATACTTAGATATATTTTAGCTATTGAAAGGTCTACTGTAACTTTCACTTGTGTAACCGATATAATAATTCCTGTCATACCTCCTTTTCTAGCTGCACCTTGTAGGACATCTACCAAGTCACGTTGTAAAACAGATGCAATTTTTTTTTGTCTTTGACTTTCCATGTAGTAAAAATAATATATTTATTGTGGAATTATTGAAAAGCCTTATCTTTTAGTCTAAATTAACCTCATGCTAAAAAAAATAGAGCACATAGGGATTGCGGTCAAAAATCTCGAACAATCGAATGAACTTTACGCTAAATTATTGGGTGTAAAACATTACAAAACTGAATTTGTTAGCTCTGAATCTGTGAAAACATCTTTTTTTAAAATAGGTGAAAGCAAGATTGAACTTCTACAAGCAACTGCCCCTGAGAGTCCAATAGCTAAGTTTATTGAAAAACGAGGTGAAGGAGTGCATCATTTGGCTTTTGATGTAGATAATATTGAAGTTGAAATAGAAAGATTAATAAATGAGGGATTTGAGCTCATACATAAAAGCCCAAAACTCGGTGCTGATAATAAAAAAATCGCTTTTTTACACCCAAAATCATCTGGAGGAGTTCTAATTGAGCTCTGTCAAGACATATCTAATAAAGATTAAATTTCTTTTTATAATTTTAAAAATCGTCGTAATATTGCAGCCTTATTAGGTCCCATAGCTCAGTTGGTTAGAGCATCTGACTCATAATCAGAGGGTCACTGGTTCGAGCCCAGTTGGGACCACCCTTAGAGCCCTTTCTTTTGAGAGGGCTTTTTGTATGCTCTA
>Ga0213858_10000265_pt1 | contig 25676 bp, 21 predicted proteins | sample PICome_FD_160122 | JGI IMG/M metagenome (GOLD analysis project Ga0213858, IMG submission 160122) | Coastal seawater microbial communities near Pivers Island, North Carolina, United States - PICO245 | ecosystem: Environmental > Aquatic > Marine > Coastal | place: USA: North Carolina | collected... | reverse complement strand
CACGATGGGCTTGCGGTGAGTCATACCCCCAGTCGCTGGTTTTTTAATTAGGACATTACCGACGCCATCTGTTTGGGTCTCTAAGCCTAATTCTGCGCCAAAATTTTGAATAAACTCAATAACAGCAGCTTCCTTTTTTGATCCTCTAGGGATGGCGTTTAAAGCCTCAAAATGGGTCCAAATTTCTCGAGGCGCTATGGTCGATAATGCTGATGTCATGAGATGGTTTTGGACAAATTTAGGGCTTCTTATTGGGATGCAAAACGATACCTTCGGATTTATTTGTATGTTTGAATATGGGTAAATACCGACGCATTTTTCTCGCGCTTTTGCTCCCGATCCAATACTTTGGACTTCAATGGCTCAGACCCTATGGTGCTGTTATCGAACAATATTACAGTTTAGGCGTTTACCCATTAATCAGCACCCTACTGCGTTACAGTTTTGGATGGATTCCATTTTCGATAGGGGATATTTTTTATCCGCTCTTGATCCTTTTGGCCCTGCGTTGGTGCCTTAAAAATTATCGCAGGCTGCGCTCAGACTCCAGTGGCTTTTTTCTGGAACTTACGGGCAACCTGGCGATCATCTATTTTGTGTTCAATTTAATTTGGGGGCTGAATTATCTCAGACCACCTCTGTACAAAACACTTCAACTCTCCCCAGATTACACCACAGAGGAACTCATAGGTCTGACCAAACGATTGGCAAAAAAAAGCAATGCGCTTCACCGTCAATTGGGCTATCCAGACAGCGTCAAAATCGACTTACCTTACACTCAAGAAAGAATATTCGAATTATCACGTGTAGGATATGAGCGGCTGGGTGAGATTCATCCAGAGTTCGATTATCGCGGGACCAGCATCAAGTCATCTCTGTGGTCACTCGGCCTGACCTACATGGGATACAGCGGTTATTACAATCCGATCACCGGAGAAGCCCAAGTCAATGATCGCATTAAAAATTATAAATTTCCAGTGGTCAGCGCTCATGAACAAGCCCACCAAATGGGATTTGCTGCAGAAAACGAAGCCAATTTCATCGCTACCCTAGCTACCATCCACCACCCAGACCCTTATATCCGGTATTCAGGAAGTATTTTTGCCCTTCGCTATTGCCTTAACGAAGTGGCGCGACGAGATCGAGCGTCCTATGAGGCTTTTTTACCTCAAATTAACTACGGCATTTTAGAGAGTTACCGAGAAATGCGGGAGTTTTGGGAGTCCTATAAAAATCCATTTGAATCCATATCCAAAGTTTTTTGGGATCAGTTTTTAAAGGCAAACCATCAAAGTCAAGGGATCAGGAGTTACAGCTACATGGTTGCCTTATTGGTTCAATACGACCGCAAAACACCCTTTTGAAATTTTGATCTTTAATGGTGTCATTAAACAATCCTACTTTGTTATCTTTATTGGCCTTAAAAAAAATTCGCATGAAAAAGATTTTGTTTTTCCTGTCTATACTCAGTGTCATGCCCCAGGTCATGGCCCAGGATTATTTCCCTAAAAACGATGCTCTTCGAGAAAATTACGACGGGTTAATTGCCTTGACCAATGCCGTAATTCACCTCGATGCCGATCGAGAAATTCAACAAGGAACACTGCTGATGCGTTCTGGAAAAATCATTGGGGTTGGGGCTAAAATCAGCATTCCAGAGCACGCTCTGGTTGAAGATTTACAAGGAAAGCACATTTATCCCGCCTTTATTGATGCCTACACCAATTTTGGGGTCCCTACGCCAAAGTCAAACAGCACTGGTCGCAGATCTCCTCAGTACGAACCGACTCGGGAAGGTTTTTACTGGAACGATCACATACGCGCTGAGCAAAAGGCCGCCGATCATTTTGAATACGATGAGAAAACTGCTCGAAGTCTGCGTGAACAAGGATTTGGCCTTGTGCACAGCATTTTAAAAGACGGTATAGCGCGAGGCAGTGGCTTAGTCGTGGCTCTAGCGGACCAGGCCAGTGATGCGGAGCGTTTGTTATCAACCAATGCAAGCCAAGGTTTCTCCTTTAGTAAGAGCAAGCAAAGCAGTCAGTCTTATCCGGGATCACTGATGGGCGCAATGGCTTTATTGCGTCAAATGTACCACGATGCGGACTGGTATCAGGAATATGGCGAACAAACGGATCAAACCCTGACGGCCTTGATTAAAAACATGGATAAACCAGCCTTTTTTGAGGCTGGAGACAACGCCAATGCACTGCGTGCGCACAGCATTGGAAAACAATTTAACCGACCTTATATCATCGTTGGGGCCTCCGACGGCTATGAGTATCTCGATGAATTGTCCCAGACTAAGGCTCAATTTATTCTGCCGCTGAATTTCCCAGAGCCTTTTGACGTTTCCGACCCATTCTACAGTGCTCAATTGTCCCTTGAAGATTTGAGAAGATGGAACCAGGCCCCAGTCAATCCCGCAAAATTTGCGAAGCGAAAAATTAAATTTTCCTTGAGTACGCATGACCTAAAGAGTCCGAAGTTATTTTCAAATCGAGTAAAGAAAGCCGTTGAGTACGGTTTAGACCCCAAAGAAGCACTGCGCGCCTTGACCAGTACACCAGCTGCTCAATTGGGCATGAGTGAGGTGCTCGGGTCATTGGATCCTGGAAAAATTGCCAATCTCTTGGTCACCGATGGACCACTTTTTGAAAAAAGCACCCCCATGCGCCGCCTTTGGATTTTGGGTAAGCCTTACACCATTAATGCCGAAAAACCAGCTTCAGGTGAGCAATACACCATCGGAATAGCCGGCCGTGAAGAGCGCTTGGTATTGACCAATAATAAAAGCCGATTGACCGTCAAATACGGCCTGGGAGACAGTCTAAAAACAGGGAAAATTAGTCAAGATGGCCCTTGGCTAAAATGGCAAATAAAAGGAAATAAAGGGGTGCTGCGCGGTATGGCGCAAATCGACCCAGTGAATTCAACACTCACGGGGCAAATCGTCCTTGAAGATGGCCATAAACGATCTTTTTTAGCCACTCCTGAACCCAGCGCCAAACAGGACGAATCGACCAATAACGAAAATGATGGACCCATGGCGAGCGTCATGAGGACACAGGAGACTCCTGAAATCATGCCCATTACCTACCCTAACGTGGGCTACGGACGAAAAGAATTACCCCGTCAGGAAACAATACTTTTCCAAAACGCCACCGTTTGGACTGGCGAAAAGGAAGGTATCTTGAAAAACACCGATGTTCTGGTACGCGATGGTAAGATTCAAGCCATCGGGCAAGGATTGAAAACCAAAGGGGCCCGTATTGTCGATGCTACCGGCAAACACCTCACTGCTGGGATCATTGACGAGCACACACATATCGCGGCACTGACCATAAACGAAGGAGGGCAAAACTCCTCAGCCGAGGTTCGGATTGGCGATGTGGTTAACCCCAAGGACATCAGCATATATCGCAATTTGGCCGGTGGCGTCACCTCGGCTCAAATTTTACACGGCTCGGCTAACCCAATAGGTGGGCAATCAGCCATCATTAAGTTAAAATGGGGAGCATCTGCGGATGATATGTTGTACGACAATGCCCCGAAGTTCATCAAATTTGCTTTGGGTGAAAACGTCAAGCAAAGCAATTGGAGTAGTTTTAGTCGCTATCCCCAAACCCGAATGGGTGTGGAGCAACTCTATGTGAATTACTTTAATAGAGCGCGCACCTACCTGGATCAAAAGAAAAGTGGGGCGCCCTATCGTGTGGACGAGGAGCTTGAAATTTTAGGGCAAATTTTAGAAGGTGAACGCTTTATCAGTTGTCATTCATATGTTCAAAGTGAAATCAACATGCTGATGAAAGTCGCCGAATCCTTTGATTTCCGGGTAAACACCTTCACCCACATTTTAGAGGGCTATAAGGTGGCGGATAAAATGGCCAAGCACGGTGTGGGCGGTTCTACCTTTAGCGATTGGTGGGCCTATAAGTATGAAGTTAAAGATGCCATTCCGTACAACGCGGCCATCATGGCGCGTGCAGGCGTAACCACGGCAATCAATAGCGATGACGATGAAATGGCTCGACGACTCAATCAAGAAGCCGCAAAAACGGTTAAATACGGTGGCATGAGCGAGGAAGAAGCTTGGGCTATGGTTACGATCAACCCGGCAAAATTATTGCATTTGGATCACCGTACAGGAAGCATTAAACCGGGTAAAGATGCTGATTTAGTGCTTTGGAGTGATCATCCCCTCTCTGTGTATACGAGGGCAGAAAAAACAATGATTGACGGCGCCATGTACTTTGACTTACAAGAAGATCAAGCCTTTAGAGCTGGCTTAAATCAAGAAAAAAATCAACTGATTCAAATGATGCTTTCCGAACAAAAGTCGTCTGGTAATAAAGGTAGAATGCCGAGAAAACCAGATCGAATTGATTTTGATTGTGAAACCATAAACTAATTGCCATGAATATGAAATTTATACTCTCAGCTGTATTGTTGCTATCAGGCTTGGGCTTTTCAGTGGCTCAACAAACCCCTGCAAACACACAAAAGGAAACAATTACCCTTGTCGGGGCCACCGTACATACGGGAAATGGTAGCGTGATCGAGAACGCAAAACTGATTTTTAAAGCGGGCAAAATCACGGCCTTGGGCCAAAATGAGCTTCCGAATCAAGGGCGAATTATCGACGTTGCAGGGCAACACATTTACCCAGGAATCATTGCTCCGGTGTCTACGCTTGGACTGGTCGAAATCGATGCCATTCGTCAAAGTAGAGACGATGACGAATTGGGTGAGTTTGGACCGAACATCAGAAGTCTAATTGCCTACAATGCTGAAAGTCAGGTCGTAGAAAGTATGCGACCCAATGGCGTTTTATTGGCGCAGATCACCCCACAAGGCGGTGTTTTTTCGGGAAGTTCGTCCATTGTACAACTGGATGCTTGGAATTGGGAAGATGCGGCCATAAAGACCGATGACGGGGTACATTTGAATTGGCCCAGCACCTACCGAAGAGGGCGTTGGTGGCTCGGAGAAGATCGCGGATGGAAACCCAATAAAAATTATGACCAACAAATAAAAGCCATTACTGATTATTTGGATCGAGCTGCGGCCTACTCAACCGAAAACCCGGCCGTTCCGAATCAGGCACTGAAAGCATTAGTCGGCACCCTTGATGGAAGTAAAACAATTTACGTCTACGCCGACGGAGTAAGAGAAATCATGGATGCCGTCAGTGAGTTAAAATCTCATGGCGCTCAAAATGTGGTTATAGTGGGTGGTTATCAGGCCGATCAAATCATTCCATTTTTAAAACGCCACAGCATCCCTGTGCTGCTGGATCGAGTTCATGCACTTCCTAAGCAAGCCGACGATGACTATGACAAGCCCTACCGATTGCCTGGAATTTTGAAAAAAGGTGGTTTGCTTGTTGGTTTGAATGCCAGAGGATCCATGGAACGCATGAGTACCAGAAATCTCCCATTTTATGCAGGGCACGCCGCTGGCTTTGGTTTGAACCCTGAGGAAGCTCTGGAACTCATAACGTCAAATACGGCAAAAATTATCGGTATTGATGATCAATACGGTTCACTTGAAGTCGGAAAAAGTGCCACCTTTTTCGTGAGTCAAGGCGATGCTCTTGACATGCGAACCAATCAATTGAGTCATGCGTTTATCGATGGTCGTGAAATTTCACTGGAAACCCATCAGACTGAACTCTATCAGCGATACTCAAATAAATATGGCCAGAAGCCAAAGTAATTCAGTGGATTAAAAACTTATGGACCACAAGACGCCGACATTAACCAGCACCAGCAACGCCCTAATCAAGCAATTGGTCCAATGGCAAGAACGCGCTAAGGCCCGCAAAAAAGATGGTGTATTTGTCGTAGAAGGTCAAAGAGAAATCGACTTAGCCCTAAGCGCGCAATTTGAGTCCTCAATGGCATTTTTGTGCCCAGAAATTAACCCAGAGCATTATAAAGACCACCAGAAAAATCAGAGGCTTGCGGGGGTCAAAACTTATCTGGTTAGTCCCAATGTCTACAAGAAAATTGCTTATCGCGATTCCACAGAGGGGATCGTAGTTGTATTTAAAAGCAAAAATCATTCGCTGGAGACCCTTGATGTTTCAAATCAGAACCCACTTATTTTAATCGCAGAAGCACCTGAAAAACCCGGGAATATTGGGGCTTTGTTGCGCACGGCTGACGCGGCTGGTGTGGATGCTTTTGTACTGGCTAATCCCAAAACAGACCTGTACAATCCAAACATTATTCGAAGCAGTGTCGGTGGCATTTTTACCACTAAAATCGCAACAGGAAGTACTGAGGACATTATACATTTTCTAAAGGCCCGGCACATCAAAATTTACAGCGCTATTTTACAAGAGGCGATTCCATTCACTCAGGCGGATTATTGCGGGCCGACTGCCATAGTCCTGGGTACTGAGGCCGATGGTCTATCTGAATCCTGGAGAAACGTCAGTGAGGCCAACATTAAAATTCCGATGAACGGAACCATAGATAGTTTAAATTTATCGGTCTCTGCTGGAATTCTAATTTACGAGGCCATACGACAACGCAACCTTTAAGACCCCAGAAAAAACAGGTCCTGTGGCTGAATTAATCATATTTATCACCATAAACTCGGTAAACCTTTTTTCCTTTTGACCTCATCTAAATCTCGGTCTTACCCTGCTGCATTTCAGCTCTTGCCCACTCTGAAAGTTTTCTGTAATTTTATTTTATGGCACCAGCGGTACTTGAGCAAGAAAATAAAGAAATCGCCAAGCAGTATAAAGAACTGCTCAAAATCAGTTATCAAACCCTTTCCAGGGCAGATAAAAAACTGATTCGTACTGCTTTTGATACCGCAGTTGATGCCCATAAAGAACAGCGAAGAAAAAGCGGGGAAGCGTATATTTTCCACCCCATTGCAGTGGCCAAAATTGTGGCTTCAGAAATTGGCCTAGATGCCACATCGATTGCTGCCGCACTGCTCCACGATGTGGTTGAAGACACCCCTTATACTTTGGCCGACATCGAGCAAATCTTTGGGGAAACCATAGCACGCATTGTCAATGGATTAACCAAGATTTCACATTTAGAATACCAAAAAGACGTCTCCATTCAGGCTGAGAATTTTAGAAAAATGCTCTTGACCTTAAATGAGGATATCCGGGTAATCATCATCAAAATTGCCGATCGATTGCACAACATGCAAACCATGGACAGCATGGCTCCTGACAAGCAACTTAAGATCGCCTCAGAGACCTTGTACATTTACGCCCCACTCGCCCACAGAATTGGTCTGTATAACATTAAATCAGAACTTGAAGACTTGGGATTAAAATACACTGAATCAGAAGTTTATAACGATATAACAGACAAAATAAAAGAGAGTAAGGAAGAGCAAGATGCCTACATCGCTGACTTCAGTTCAATGATTAAAAAAACGCTGGACACGGAAGGCATCAATTACGAAATTAAAGGTCGACCAAAATCGGTTTTTTCAATCCGGCGAAAAATGCTGCGTCAAAGTGTGGCCTTTGATGAAGTCTATGACAAGTTTGCGATTCGCATTATTTATGAGGGCACGGCCGAGGATGAAAAATTTATCGCCTGGAAAATCTATTCAATCGTCACCGATCACTTCAGACCTAATCCAACACGACTCAGAGATTGGATTTCAGCACCCAAATCAACAGGTTATGAAGCCTTACACATAACTGTCATGGGGCCAAAAGGCCGATGGGTAGAAGTACAAATTCGGAGTCAACGCATGAACGAAATCGCCGAAAAAGGTTATGCCGCGCATTACAAATACAAAAATGCAGTCAGCGAAGATGACGGATTGGATCAATGGCTGAACAAACTTCAAGAGACTTTGGAAAATTCAGAGGTAAATGCCGTGGATTTTGTTGAAGAATTTAAGTTGAGTCTTTACGCCAAAGAAATTTTTGTGTTTTCCCCAAAAGGAGATTTGTACTCCATGGCCAAAGGGGCCACTGCACTGGATTTTGCTTTTCATGTACATACCCAAATTGGCCTAAAAACAAGAGGCGCAAAAGTCAATGGCAAACTCGTTCCTTTGAGTTTTGAACTCAGCAGCGGGGACCAAGTTGAAATCATTACTTCCGAAAAGACGAAGCCCACAGCCAACTGGCTAAACTATGCTGTTACTGGCCGTGCCATCAGCAAGATTAAATCTTCGTTGAAAGAAGAACAAAAGCAAATTGCTGAGGAGGGTAAAATTGTGCTCCAACGAAAATTGAGAAGCCAGAAAATAACCTTTAACGAAAAAACAGTCAATGATCTCGTACGCCATTTTAAACTAAAAACGAGTCTCGATTTGTTTTACCGTGTTGGTGCTGGGATCATCGATAACACCATGCTTAAAAGTTTTGCTGCTTCGCGCAGTAACGCCCTAGTCAGTTTCTTTAAAAACCGCATACGTCGACCTCAAAACAACGAAGAGCTCAACAAAGAGGAACTCACCGTCAAGTACGATCAGCTGGTCTTTGGTAAAGACGAAGAAAAACTGGACTACAAAACATCACCGTGTTGTAACCCGATTGCTGGCGATGATGTTTTCGGGTTTTTAACCATCAATGATGGCATTAAAGTCCACAAAACCAATTGCCCCAATGCCATTCAAATGCAAAGCAATTACAGCTACCGCGTACTCAAAGCAAAGTGGATTGACTCCAGTCAAAGAGAGTTTCAAGCGACCCTTAAAATCAGTGGAATTGACACTTTTGGCATGGTTAACAGTGTTACGAAAGTGGTTTCAAACAATCTTCATATCGATATGAAAAGTGTCCATTTTGACACCCATGATGGGACGTTTTCTGGAACGATTGTCGTCAAAGTCAAAAACAAATCCATTCTTAATAACTTGATGAAAAACATCAAAAAAATTAATGGCATAGATAAAGTCAGGAGGGCATAAATGACTAAATTTGAGGCGTCGAGATGAAAACACCTACCGACATTAACAACCAAGCCATTGTCAAAAATGTCTTCACGGCATTTTTGGAAGAAAAAGGGCACCGAAAAACACCAGAGCGCTTCGCCATTTTGTCTGAGGTCTACGATCAAAAGGATCACTTTGACATTGAGTCCCTTTATGTCAATATGAAAAACAAAAATTATCGAGTCAGTAGAGCAACACTTTACAATACCATTGAACTTTTGTTGGATTGTGGACTTGTTCGAAAGCATTTGTTCGGACAAAACCAAGCGCATTACGAAAAATCCTATTTTGACAAACAGCATGACCACCTCATTTTAGAGAACGGGGAGGTTATGGAATTTTGCGATCCCAGGATACAGACCATTAAAAAGACCATCGAGGAAGTTTTCGATGTCGACATAACCAAACACTCACTTTATTTTTACGGTCGGCGAAAAAACGACTGAGCATAGCATATGGCAGTAGATTTGTTATTGGGCCTCCAGTGGGGGGATGAAGGAAAAGGAAAAATCGTCGACGTATTGACGAAGGATTATGACATCATCGCACGTTTTCAGGGCGGACCAAATGCAGGACACACCCTGGAATTTGACGGCATTAAGCACGTCTTGCACACCATACCCAGTGGAATTTTTCATCCCAAAGCCTTAAATCTTGTGGGCAATGGCGTGGTGATCGACCCCGTCATTTTCAAACGTGAATTAGACAATCTAGCGCCCTTTGGCATCGAGGTCAACAAAAAACTCCTGATTTCCAGAAAAGCACACCTTATTTTACCAACCCACCGCTTACTCGACGCAGCAAGCGAGGCGGCTAAAGGCAAAGCGAAAATCGGATCGACACTAAAAGGGATTGGGCCCACTTACATGGATAAAACAGGGCGAAATGGCATTCGGGTCGGAGATATAGAATTGCCAAAATGGAAAAAGAAGTATCGCGCTCTGGCCAATAAACACGAAGCCATGATCGCTTCGTACAAGGTTGACATTCAATATAATTTAGCCGAGCTTGAAAAGGATTTTTTCGAGGCCATAGAAACGCTTAAAACCCTCCAATTCATCGACAGCGAAGCCTTCCTATTCCAAGCCATGGATGAGGGTAAAAGCATTTTAGCTGAGGGCGCACAGGGCTCATTGTTGGACATTGATTTTGGCACATATCCATTCGTCACCTCATCCAACACAACCGCCGCGGGAGCATGTACAGGTCTGGGAGTCGCGCCAAATAAAATCAAGGAAGTCTTTGGAATATTCAAAGCCTACACCACTCGAGTTGGTAGCGGTCCATTCCCCACAGAACTGTTCGATGAAGTCGGGGCAACCATGGGACGTGTGGGCAATGAATTCGGTGCCACAACAGGTCGTCCACGTCGATGTGGCTGGCTGGATCTTGTGGCCCTAAAATACGCCGTGTCGATTAATGGAGTCACCCAACTCATGATGATGAAAGGCGATGTATTGAGCGGTTTCAAGACCTTAAAAGTCTGCACCGCTTATCAGTATCAGGGAGAAACCATCACCCATTTTCCTTATGACATTGATCCAGAACTGGTCAAACCCGTGTATACGGAACTCCCTGGCTGGAAAGAAGATCTTACCCGTATGACGCAGGCCGAGGAACTGCCCAAGGAATTGATTGGCTACATTGATTTTCTCGAAGCAGAACTCAAGGTCCCGATTAAAATCGTGTCTGTAGGTCCAGATCGAAAACAAACCATTTTGCGGTAGTCTGCAAATTAGTTTCTATTTTCGTCACCATATGTGGCTCAATAAGTTATCTAAAAACCTGTTGTTTTTACTAGGATGTCTGGGAATGACTTTGGTCAGTATTGCCCAAACAGCACCTGGAGCGCAATCGAGCGCTGCACAATCCATCGATTCCCTTGACACGGCGCCAAAAAAAACGAGTCAAGTTCAGGTCACCTCCGGTTATTTTGAAAAAAAACCAGAATATCCTGAGGCAGTAATTTATTCCAGGGACGCCAATGGTCCGGTTCATATCGTTCATGACGGTGTTGATATGTGGTGCGATCAAGCGTTGGTGTATTTCAAAGAGAATTTTGTAAAAGCCTATGGAAAGGTGCTGGTAAAACAGGGGGATACCATTGAAATGCGCAGTAATTACGGTGAGTACAACGGTAATACATCCATGGCCTTTGCTGCTGGTGCGGTTAACCTCAAAGAACCAAGTTCGAGTTTGGAGTCGGACACCCTGTATTTTGATCGAATGAAACAAGAGGCCTATTACAGAAGTGGTGGCCTTGTTCGTGACACCAGTAGCGTACTAACCAGTCGTCGGGGCAGACTCTTTACCGAAACGAAAAAATACGAATTCTCAGGGCAGGTGGTAATCGAAAACCCAGAATATACCGTGCGGTCTCCCCGACTGGACTTTTATTCTGAATCTGGCTTGGCCTACCTCTATGGGACCTCTACCATTGAAAGCCCGAGCAGCACCATATACTGCGATCGCGGTTATTACAACACGCGAAGCAATAAAGGTCATTTTGTCAAGAATTCACGAGTCGATTACAATCAGAGAATCCTTTACGGAGACAGCATTTATTTTGATCGTGCACAAGGCTTTGCCTCTGCAACGAATAACATTAAACTCATTGACTCCGCGAATCAAATGGTCGTTCGTGGACATTATGCCGAGGTTTTTAAGCAAAAGGATTCGGTTTACATCACCAATCGAGCGGTCGCTGTCAGTGTTCAAGAACAGGACTCGGTCTACATTCACGCTGACACGCTCAGAGTCACGGGTCCCTCGGAGCAAAGAATGATTAAAGGGTTTTACGGTGCCCGTATGTTCAAACCAGGGAAATCCATTGAGGATCGCACAAGCGGACGCTGTGACTCAATTGTGGTTTTGCAAGAACTTGGCTTGACAAAGATGATTGGTCGACCAGTACTTTGGACGGGAGATCAACAAATAACGGGAGACACCATTCATTTGATCCAAGATTTAGAAAGGGATGAATTGGACTCGTTAAAGGTTTACGACAATGCTTTTATGATTCAGGAAGATGTAGAGGGTTATAATCAAGTCAAAGGGGCGCAACTCGTGGGTCTTTTTACGGAGAACAAATTGGATACCATTGACGTGATTAAAAACAGTCAAGTGGTCTATTACAGCCGAGACGATAAGCAGGAGTTAGTCGGCATCAACAATACCGTAGCCAGCTCCATGCAGCTTTACGTCAGGCAAAATAAAATAAAGGGGATACGGTTCATCAATAAGGTGCCCGGTAAAGTTTATCCGCCTTCAGAATTTCCTGAAAACGCTAGAATTTTACCTGGTTTTATATGGCGCGGTGACGAACGACTATTTTTTCAAGAGGATTTATTTCAAGGCAAGACCTTTCCGCCACTTAAACCGATTCGAGGGATCGAGTTACCAGATGCGCTAATTTTGCCCGATGAGACCGCAAAACAATAAGGCCAAATTAAATTAGCGAAACAACAGCATGTCACGCCAGAAGTAAACCATGGATCAAAAACTCGATTTTTTAAAATATCAGGCCCAAACCACCACACACCCGCTTGGGCTCTCGGTGGCAAAAGCCAGGGGATGTTATGTCTATGACACCGATGGTAACGAATATTTGGATTTTGTAGCTGGAGTTTCTGCCGTCAGTGTGGGGCATTCTCATCCTGAGGTCGTTAAGGCAGTACAAGATCAAGCGGCAAGTTATATGCACGTGATGGTCTATGGCGAATACGTTCAAAGCCCCGCTGTAGAACTATGCAAACAACTGGCCGAACACCTACCGGATTCTCTTGAGGCTACCTATTTGGTCAACAGCGGTACCGAAGCCATTGAAGCGGCCCTTAAATTGGCCCGTGTCTGGACCAAGCGCCAAAAAATACTCTTCGGAAAAAAAGCCTATCACGGAAACACCATGGGGGCCATGAGCGTGATGGATTATCCCGAGCGCACTGAGCCCTTTGGGCCTTTGATTCCAGAGACTCAAGCCATACCCTTTAATGAGGATGAGTCCCTAGACCAAATTGATGAGCAAACTGCAGCCGTAATCTTAGAGACCATTCAAGGTGGGGCCGGATTCATCGTTCCTGATCCTGATTACCTCAAAAAACTCAAAGCCCGCTGCGAAGCCGTGGGTGCATTGCTGATATTGGATGAGATTCAACCTGGCTTTGGCCGGACCGGGCGCTTGTTTGGTTTTGAACACTTTGACGTGGTTCCGGATATCTTGGTCATTGGCAAAGGTATGGGGGGCGGCATGCCTATAGGCGCCTTAACGGCCTCAAAACAAATGTTGGACACCTTTGCCACCAAGCCAAAACTGGGTCACATCACGACCTTTGGGGGACATCCAGTAATCGCAGCCGCCGCACTTGCCACCTTCAAGATCATTACGGCTCCAGGATTCATGAATGCCATTAAGGCTAAAGAGCAAATCTTCCGTCAATCCCTGCAGCATCCTAAAATTAAAGAAGTCCGCGGTATGGGCTTAATGCTCGCACTGATTTTTGAGGACCCTAAAATGGCCGATCAGCTCGTGTTAAAATGTGCCGAACGAGGCCTAATTTTATTTTGGCTACTGTATGAGCCAAGAGCAGTAAGGATCACCCCTCCCCTGACCATTTCTGACTCAGAAATCAAAAAAGGCTGCCGCGTCATTCGCGAGGTTTTGGATGAAATCTAATCGGGTTTTTTGACCCACAATGTGCCGTGGTCTTAAGGCGTGTTGATAATCTTGTTAAAAAGTAAGGCCATAATTTGAACCCCATTCTCAAAGGGTCGCTTATATTTAGAGTAGCGAACTGTTAAATGCCATCCATGCACCTAGGCCCTGAAGAGCATAACAACTTCTCTCTGACGCGTTTTGAATCCATGCTTCAAACCAATGACGTCTACTTTTTTGACTCCGAGGAATTTGAGAACATCATCCACCATTACTTAGAACGAGGCAAAATGGCTTTGGCCAAAAAAGCCACAAAACTTGGACTTGAACAACATCCAAGCTCGACCAACTTAAAACTGTTCGAGGTAGAGATGTACATTTTTGAAAACGATTTGGACAAAGCCGAAAAATTGTTGGACGAATTGCATCTCTTAGAACAATTCAACGAGGAGATTTTTATTCAAAAGGCTAATGTTTTATCTCGAAGAGATGAGCATCAACAAGCCATTAAACTTCTCCAGCAGGCTCTTGAACTCACAGAAGAACCCCTTGAAATACGCTCTCTAATCGGTATGGAATTTTTGTTTTTGGAAGACTACGAAAATGCCAAAGTATATTTCATGCAGTGCGTCGAGCACGACACCGAGGACTATTCTGCCTTGTACAATGTGGTTTATTGTTTTGAATTTCTTCAGCAACACGAGGAGGCCATAGCCTATCTCAACGACTTTTTGAATGCTCACCCATACTGCGAAGTGGCTTGGCATCAAATCGGCAAGCAGTATTACCAACTCAAAGACTTCAATAAAGCTTTGGCGGCCTTTGATTTTGCCATCATTAGTGACGATCGATTTATCGGTGCCTATCTCGAGAAAGGTAAAGTTTTGGAAAAATTAAAGAAGTACGAAGAGGCCATGGACAGTTATATGACCACATTGGGCTTGGACGACCCTACTTCTTTTGCTCTGCTTCGCATTGGTAAGTGTTACGAAAAGTTAGGCAATGAGGAAATGGCTCTTCAATTTTATAATAAATGCGTCTCCGAAGACGCCTTACTCGATAAGGCTTGGATTGCCATTACTGACTTTTATCTGAAGAAAAAGGATTACCAAAAAGCTCTGTATTACATTGAAAAAGCCGTGGGTATTGATTCAGATAACGTATTGTATTGGAAGCGCTACGCTAAAATCCACAAGAAACTTCAGAATTTTGAAGAAGCCGAACACGGATATCGACGCACCATTGAATTGGGTAATTATGAAATCGATACATGGCTCTCGCGCTGCGATATACTCATTCAACTCGGCGAGTACGATGCAGCGCGTAATAATTTACTGCAGGCCTCCGAGTTTTACCCTGAGCATCCAGAAATTGAATTTCGACTGGCAGGTCTTTGCTTCATGCTTCAAGAAACCCATAAAGCACAATTCCACCTAGTCAATGCGCTTCATTTAGATACCGAGTTTGTGATGATCCTGGAAATCTTGTTCCCGGAAGTATACCGCCTAAAGTTGGTGCAAGAATTAATCCAAAATCATCAAAAGCCTTCGGTATAATTGTATTATTTTTGAGGGTTAACCTCAATTAAATGCAAGCTTCAAAACCCAGTTTTTCCCTATTTTTCAAGGGTGTTGCTATGGGTGCTGCTGACGCGGTTCCCGGCGTATCCGGGGGTACTATCGCCTTCATTTCTGGAATTTATCCTGAGCTGATTCGCACCATATCAGGGCTTAACATGAACCTAATAACCATTTTGAGGAAGGAGGGTTTTAAAGCATTCTGGAGTGCTGCAAATGGTCCGTTTTTAATCACACTCATCGCGGGTATCTTGACGAGCTTCATCAGCCTGATGCGTCTGGCAAAATACTTGATCGAACAACATCCCATATGGATTTGGTCCTTTTTCTTTGGGTTGATCACTGCGAGTGTCATTTATATGGCCAAGCAAGTGAGTGAGTGGCATGCCACGCGTTGGTTGTCGTTCATTATTGGTGCAGCCATAGCCTTTTGGATCACACAACTCCCAAGTTTCGGGGGGTTAGACCAAGCCTGGTTTTTGTTCATCTCTGGAGCTTTAGCCATTTGTGCCATGATTTTACCCGGTATATCAGGATCATTCATTTTGGTCATGCTCGGCGCCTACAAGACCTTGAGTGATGCATTACACGATTTTGACCTCCAAAAGTTGTTGCTGTTTATTTCAGGGGCACTTGTTGGATTATTGAGTTTTAGTCGCGTTTTACGCTGGCTGTTTACACGTTATCAGGATTCTACCTTGGCCTTGTTAACGGGTTTCGTATTGGGGAGTCTCAATAAAATTTGGCCCTGGAAGTCCACCTCGGAAGTATTGAATCGCTCTACAGGTCTGAGTGAACAAATGAGCCAACAATTCGATTACGGCACGCTTAGCGTGGCACAGCGCATCACCCAAGACTTCGATTCGTTCAAGGCTGTAAAAGAAATCAGCATCCTTCCGGATCAGTACGCCTTGATTAACCAAGGCATCAATGCGGAGCTCATTCCGGCCATCAGCATGATGGTGCTCGGATTCATCGTGTTGTTTTCATTAGAGTATTTGGGGCGTCAAAACCAATCAACATGAACACCCAAAGAACCCTGAGCGATCGACTGTGGCTTATCGTAAAAGGCATCGCCATGGGTGCAGCCAACAAAGTTCCTGGGGTCTCAGGGGGAGTCATCGCTTTTGTCGCAGGATTCTATGAGGAGTTCATTTACAGTTTGCAAAAGATCAATAACAATGCCTTTAAAGTCCTGTTTCGACATGGCTTTAAAGCCTTCTTTCAACAAGTCAACGGTGGCTTTTTGTCCCTGCTGATTACGGGTATGATCATTAGTTATTTCAGTGTCTCTCAATTATTGGATTACGCACTGGTACATTATGAGCTGTATGTTTGGAGTGGATTTTTTGGCATGATCATCGGATCGATCTATTACATCGCCAAAGATTTTGGCACTTGGCGACCAAATCACCGCATTTATTTGCTTATTGGGGCTCTAGTGGGCTTGGGCATTAGTTTTTTGGAGCCTGCCAGAGAAAACGATCAGCTGTTGTTTGTCTTTTTCTGCGGTATCATTAGCGTTTCAGGAATGACACTCCCGGGGCTTTCCGGGTCCTTCATTTTGATGTTGCTCGGCAACTATGTGCTGCTCCTTGTGGATTCGGTCAATGCATTATTTGAATTTTTATCGTTTCTTTTTAGTGGCCAAATGACAGTAGAAATCGCCACCGAACTTTGGCCAATGATTAAGATACTTAGCGTTTTTTCAATGGGGTCCCTATTTGGACTTGTATTTTTTTCACATGTTTTAGCCGCCATTCTCAAGTCTTATAAAAAACAAACCTATGCCGTGATTATCGGGTTTATCACGGGATCTTTGGGCGTGGTCTGGCCTTGGAAACTAAAAATATACGCCACTGATTTAAGTGGCGCCATTCTGACCGATGCCAAAGGGCGGGACATTGTCCAGGATTTTGATCGATTTCTTCCTGACCTTAGCTCGGGTCAGACTTACTGGGCCCTGGCCTATATCCTTTTGGGTGTCGCTATCGTTGTACTGCTTGAGTGGCTGAACAAAAACAAAAAAACCCAAACCTATGGCTAGATACGGATTGGTCGGACACAACATTAACTACTCGTTTTCCCGAGGGTTTTTCAACGCTAAATTCAAGCGGGAAGGACGCGCAGACCAGTACGAGAATTTTGATTTGTCAAGCATCGAACAATTGGATGATTTTCTGGCCAATCAATCAGATTTGAAGGGGTTTAACGTAACCATTCCTTACAAAGAGGCCATCATCCCTTTTTTGAATGAATTATCGTCTACAGCACAGGAAATAGGGGCGGTAAATACCGTGGTGATTAAAAAGGATGGTGCCCTTATCGGACATAATACAGATCATTTAGGGTTTTCTAAATCCCTTCTGAATTGGGGGCTGCCTGATCATAAAAAAGCCATGGTCCTAGGGACTGGAGGCGCCGCAAAGGCCGTGAATTTCGCTCTGCGTGAGTTGGGGTTTGAAATTTTGCAAGTGTCGCGAAATGCGGGGTCATCTAAAATGACTCGTGCCCAAAGCGATCCACCCCATCAAATCCTCACCTACAAGGAGTTGACTCCAGAGATCATGGCACAACACCTGTTGATTGTGAACTGTACACCCCTTGGGACCTTTCCCAATGTGGATCAGGCGCCGGATGTATCTTTTTCGGCAATTGGGCCACAGCACGCGCTCTACGACTTAATTTACAACCCTGAGTTCAGTCTATTTTTAACCAGAGGCAAGCAATCCGGTGCCCGAGTAAAAAATGGGTTGGAAATGCTCGAAATTCAGGCCATCGAAGCATGGGACCTGTGGCAAAAGGACCTTTAATTTCCAAAAAACCAAGAGCGAGTTTTATATTGAACACGGAGTTAGTATATTGCCGCACATTTTGACCCTAAACATTGAAACAGATGTCAGACCTAAACCAAGCTAGCGAGGCCACTCAAGCCATCGATCAACCGATGGACAATACCAAAATAAATCAATCCGAGACCAATGCTGTCTCAGAGCGTCCTTTTGAGGATTTAGCCCAAGCAGACATGAATATCGAGGCCCTACTCGAGGCCTTTAAAGGGCTTTTGGACAATGAAGACAACATCCCTGAAATCGCGCCAAAAATTAACGCCCTTAGCGAACATATTGAAGCCCATTTCAAGCAAATTAATGCACCACAAAAGCAGCAAAATGAAACGGCTCAACCCATAGAGCAAACGGCTGATTCCGATGAAGATTCGTCAGTGGAATCCAAAGACGATACCTTAGCCAGAAGATGGGAACAACTCTCTCGCAATTACAGAAGAAAAAGACGTAAATACTTTGAAGCGCGCAATAAAGATCTTCAAGAAAACTTGAAAAAACGACAATTGCTCATCGAATCATTCAAGGGTCTACTCAATCAGGAAGAGAACATCACCAATACTTTAAAAACCTTCAAGGCTCTACAACAAGAGTGGCACGAAGCAGGGCCAATCCCGAATAATGAATACGAACGTGTTTGGCAAACTTACCGACACCACGTGGAAAATTTCTACGATTACCTCAATTTAAACAGAGAGTTTCGGGATCTGGATTTCAAATACAACTATGACCAAAAAATGAGAATCATCCACCAAGCGCTGAATTTAGCGACTTTGGAAGATCAAAACCTAGCCTTCAAAGAACTTCAGAAACTTCACAAGATTTGGAAAGAAGACATTGGTCCAGTAGCCAAAGAACACCGTGAGCCGCTTTGGGAAAAATTCAGTGAAATCACCAAGATCATTCACGACAAGCGCCAGGAATTTTTTAAACAAAAAGATCGACATCAAGCGGAAAACCTGAGTAAAAAACAAGCGATCATAAAACGCATTCAAGAGCTGGCAGATACTACTGGAAACCAGCATAAAAACTGGCAAAAGGCAGCCAAAAAGGTTCAGAAATTACGCGATGAGTTCTTCGAGATTGGCGCCGTACCTAAAAAAGAAAACAAGGCCCTGTGGGCTGAGTTTAAAGAAACGACTCGAGCCTTTAATCAAGCCAAAAATGCCTTTTTTAGGGACCAAAAAAAGAGCCAAATGAACAATTTAAGGGCCAAAAAAGAATTAATCGCATTGGCCGAGGCCCATCAAATGGACGAGGACTTTAAAAAAGCAACCCCAATCATGAAAAAAATTCAATCAGATTGGCGCAGCATTGGTCCAGTCCCACATCGCGATAGCGATAGAATATGGACGCGGTTTAAGACGGCTTGCAACACCTATTTCGATCGTTTACACAGCCTTCAAAAACAGGAATCTGAATCCGAACTTAATGCCCTGTCTGCGAAAAAGGCCATCATGGATCAAATGACCGGGAAAAATAAGGCCAAGTTCCAATCTCAGGAGGAAGTCGAATCAATCGTTGTAAAGTGGCGTGAGGCGGGAAAATTACCCGTCAAACAACATAAATTGGCAGATGAATTTTTTGACAGTATAGCCAAGGCACTCGAGGCATGTGGCCAAACACCCGACGACGCCAAACTGCGGAGTTTTGAACTATATACGGGTGGTCTAGCAGCACAAAATCAGGATACACTGTTGAAACAACAAGGGCAACTGGTGGATCAAAACATCAAAAATTTAAAGGCCGAAATCAATCAGCTGGAAAACAACCTTGGCTTTTTTCAAAATTCCAAGGCAGACAATCCGCTCTTGTCAGAAGTCCATCAAAACATTGACAAGCACAAGCATAAGCTGGAGTTGTGGCAAGCCAAACGTCAATGGTTAAGGAATTTATAGATTTTTAGCCTGTTCCCAGTAAACATCCATCTCTTCCAAAGTCATGGATTTTAGGGTTTTGTTTTGTGCTTTGGCCTGTTGCTCGAGATATTTAAATCGCTTAATGAACTTTTTATTGGTTCGTTCGAGCGCCGCTTCAGGATCGAGCCCCAAAAATCGAGCATAATTGATCATTGAAAACAGCACATCACCAAATTCTGACTCAATGTCTTGTTTTTGACCTAAAGTGACTGCCTCGGAGAGCTCATCAAGTTCTTCTTTTACTTTATCAAAGACTTGTTCTGGGGCCTCCCAATCAAACCCAACCCCGGCGACCTTGTCCTGAATCCGATTGGCCTTGATGAGTGCAGGTAAAGCCTTGGGCACCCCAGAAAGAACGCTCTCTTTGCCTTCTTTTAGTTTAAGTTGTTCCCAATTTTTCTTGACCTCCTCTTCATCCGCTACCTCGAGGTCACCGTAGATATGAGGGTGCCGATTAATGAGCTTTTCGCTGATGGCATTGGCTACAGTGGCCATGTCAAAGGCCCCTGACTCACTGCCTATTTTGGCGTAAAAAAATACATGCAACAGTAAATCACCGAGCTCCCCTTCCATGGCTTTGTGATCCTTATCCAAAATGGCATCGGCTAACTCATAGGTTTCCTCGATGGTCAAATGTCTCAAGGACTCAAAGGTTTGTTTTCGATCCCAAGGACATTGCTCACGAAGCTCATCCATTATGGTCAAAAGTCGATCTAAAGCCTTGAGTTGCTCTTTGCGTGTGCTCATGGGTGTATGCGTGTCTTGATGGGTGTAAAAATATAAAACCTCAACCGATGGGCCGAGGTTTTTTAAAATATAAAAAGAAAATAAGGGCTTGTATTAAGCTTCAGAATTCGTCTCAGATTCGTCCTGAGTGGAAAAATCTGTCACGCCTTTACCGATCAATAAATTATACCATTGAACCACCTTTTTGATGTCGCTGGCGTAAACACGATCTTCATCATACTCAGGCAAAACATCAAAGAAAAATGCCTCCAATTCATCTTTTGAAGATTTATGGCTCAAGGCTGAAGCCCCGGATAAATGGTCAAAAATCTTTTGAAAGACTTCACCTAAAGGCATTTCCTCAGTCAACGTATAAATAGCGATCTCAGACAAAAGACTCACATTTTCGCGAGCGCTTACCGTAATTCTCTTTCCATCGATCAATGATGCCGCTAAAACGCCGGTGCGGGTTTGGGTAAGTACTTCATATAACCCGGGCTTACCGCCGACCGAAATGATTTTTTCTAAAGTCATGAATACAAATTTTTCAGGCGGCAAATATCAAGGACCCAATGGACTTTTCCAAATACCTTAGCGCTTCTTTTTGGCCAGAGGATACTTCATCCGGTATTCGGCACGAATCAGACCTTTAGAGATCTGACCAAGTTTACTTTTGATCATTCGTTTTTTCAAAGCAGACAAGTGATCGGTAAACAGGACCCCCTCGATGTGATCGTATTCGTGTTGTATAATACGAGCGGCAATACCAGAGTAAACTTCCCTGTGTTCATTGAAATCAGCGTCGAAATAGCGTATGGTGATTTCGTCTTTTCGAAAGACATCTTCACGAATGTCTGGAATGCTCAAACAACCTTCATTAAATACCCACTCATCACCACGCTCTTCAAGAATTTCTGCATTGATAAAAACCTTTTTAAATTCACTCAATACCGCTCGATCTTCTTTACTGAGTTCCTGATCGTCCTCAAAAGGAGTGGCATCCACGATAAACAATCGGATGGGTTTGCCGATTTGAGGAGCAGCCAGTCCAATCCCCGAGGCCCCGTACATGGTTTCAAACATGTCGTCGATGAGTTGATTTAAATCTGGGAAATCCTGAGGGATGTCCGTCGCTTTTTTACGCAAAACTGGGTCACCGTAGGCCACTATTGGATAAATCATGATCGGGTTTTTAAATAGTCCTGTAAAATAATGGTGGCACTGATTTGATCAACCAATGCCTTGTTCTGTCTTTTCTTTTTTCTGACCCCTGCATCGATCATCGCACGCATGGCCAGCTTACTGGTAAACCGTTCATCAAAGCGCTCCACCTGCACTTTTGGACACCTGGATTGAAATTGTTCAATAAAGCTCAAAATGGCCGCTTCGACTTCTGAAGGATTGCCCATTTTTTGAACTGGTTTTCCCACCACTAGGGTCAGGAATTGTTCCTTTTGGAACAGTGCTTCCAGATAAGACAACACGTCCTGGGTGGGAACGGTCGTCAAACCCGAAGCGACGATGTTCAGGGGGTCCGTAATGGCAACACCCGTGCGCTTAGTTCCAAAATCAATGGCCACAATTCTGCCCATGAGCACAAAAATAAGTCTTTCCCAAATAGTAACCCAAATAGTTGGGACGAATTAAAGGGCTGAGTATCTTTGTACAAAATTCGCCAAATGAATCCATTACAAGTCATCATTGAACGTGCTTGGGAAGACCGAAATCTTCTCAGAGAATCGGATACCATTAACGCCATTCGAGAAGTGGTCGCTCAGTGCGATCGTGGTCTGCTTCGCTGTGCAGAGCCAACGCCTTCAGGATGGCAGGTGAATGAATGGGTCAAAAAGGCCATTGTACTTTATTTTCCAATACAACAGATGCGAACCCATGAGGTCGGCATTTTTGAATATCACGACAAAATCCCCTTGAAGTCAAATTTTGCTGAGCAAGGCGTTCGAGTGGTTCCGCATGCCATTGCACGACATGGTGCTTATTTGGCACCAAATGTCATTATGATGCCGTCTTATGTGAATATTGGAGCTCATGTAGGTGAAGGGACCATGGTAGATACCTGGGCCACAGTGGGCAGTTGTGCGCAAATCGGGTCAAACGTTCACCTAAGTGGTGGCGTAGGCATCGGGGGTGTTTTAGAACCGCTTCAAGCCGCCCCAGTCATCATCGAAGACGACGCCTTTATTGGATCAAGGTGTATCGTAGTCGAGGGGGTTCACGTAGAACGGGAGGCTGTTCTGGGGGCTAACGTCGTGCTCACCGCCTCGACAAAAATCATTGATGTGACTGGAAAGGAGCCCAAGGAAATGCGCGGACGCGTGCCCGCCGCCAGTGTGGTAATTCCCGGCAGTTACACCAAATCCTTTCCGGCCGGTGATTATCAGGTACCTTGTGCTTTGATCATAGGAAAAAGAAAGCCCTCTACGGACAAAAAAACTTCTTTAAACGAGGCCTTGAGAACCTATGATGTAGCCGTTTAGTCCTTGATTTGGGTCAAACCATAATCGGTCCAAACCCGATTTTCCTTTCGCGTAATGCTGCGAATGGCGCGGTTTTTATCTATGGAAGCCTGATTTTTATAGCCTCTAGGGTGGTCTAAATGAATGCAAATCGCACTGTAACGAATCTGCTTGCTCTTCAAGCCATAGTTCATTAGACGCTCTCCGAGTTCTCGGTCTTGTCCGCCGTATTGCATGCGCTGATCAAATCCATTAACGGCCAAAAGATCCGCTTTCCAACCCGAGGCATTGTGTCCATTCCAACTGGCATTCGTCGGGGTTATGGCATTTAAAACTTTAGCCAAAAACGGGCCCGCCGTGAGCTTTCTGAGTTTAAAAGTAGGCGATAAACCACGCGCCAGCAGCCACTGTTTATCAAAACAATCGCCTGAAGTAATGGTCGGTCGATCAATGGCTTCAGAAGTCTCCATAGGCAACATAAAATAACCGCCTGAAAGAAAATAGCCGGGCTCTCGATGATCGTAATGGACTTTGAGAAAATCCTTCCGAGGGATGCAATCGCCATCGCTCATCACCACATAGTCGCCGCGGCAAGCGGATAGAGCCTTATTCAGTATTCGTGATTTTTGAAAGCCCTCATCCTCCTGCCAAATATGCTGTACAGCAAAATCAACCTGCGCTGTAAAATCTCGAATGAACTGGGCCGTATCCGAGGTCGACCCATCATCGGCAATCACCAATTCAAAATCTCTAAATTCTTGTTGCGCGTAGCCCCACAGCACTTTTTTTAACCACTCCAAGGCGTTGTAAGTACTGATCACGACGGATATCTGAGGAGACTTCATGCCGCAAAGATACGCCAAAATAAGTACCTTAGTACGCTGTAAGGGAAAGTTCAATGAAGCCCAATAGCAGCATGAAAATTTTGGTCATACAGCAAAAAATGATTGGAGATGTTTTGATTTCCAGCCTCTTGTGCCAGCACCTGAAATTTTTGCATCCCCAGTCAGAAATTCATTACGCCATCCACAGCAACACCCAGGGGGTGGTCCAGCTGAATCCACACATTGACCGCTTAATCATCAGTACTCCAGACAAAAATGTTCAACAGTGGATCGCACTCATCAGGGCGCTTCGCAAAACCCAGTACGACTTAGTTGTGGACGCCTACGGTAAAGTCGAGAGCTTGATCATGTGCCGGTTTGCTCGGGCCAAAGCGATATATGGCCATAAAAAATGGTTCGGTCCAATGATTTACACCAAAACAAGCGTTCCCAGCCCAAAAGTCTACACTCAAGCGGGCAATGCCATCGAGGATCGATTAAGACTGATCTATCCTGAGGAGCAAATCGCTGAAAACGCCATGTTGTACCGTCCTCACATCCATATGAGTCAAGAGGAAACTCAGTGGGCCAAAAAATTACTCCAAACCAAGGGGCTAAATACAGGCGAAACTCTGATTATGGTGAGTGTTTTAGGTAGTGCTGAAGACAAATCTTTACCCAAATCTACCATGGCTGAGATTTTATCGGTTTTGGCACAAAGACCTAAAACCCAACTGCTGTTAAATTATTTGCCCAGCCAAAAAACAGAAGTTAATCGGATTTTATCACTGGTTCCGGCAGCCTTGATGCAAAAAATTCACCCAGAGGTTTACGGAAAAAGTCTGCGGCAATTTTTAGCCTTACTGAGTCAAGTCAATTGTCTGATTGGCAATGAAGGGGGTGCAGTCAACATGGCTAAAGCCCTGAACATACCTACATTTACCTTATTTTCACCGTGGATTCACAAGGCGGCGTGGAACAGTTATGACGACAGGGAAACCCATGTGGGGCTGCACTTAAAAGACTTTAAACCAGAGCGCTTCAAAGACAAAACGACCTTAGAGATACGTCAAGAATTTCAAGCTTTTTACCGAGACTTTAAACTGGATTTATTTTTGAATCAAATGATTGCGTTTTGCGATCGACATCAAGTCAAACCTCAAGATTGAAGTGGTCCGATAGCTGTTGCCATTGTAGTCCATTGAGGTCTTGATCCACATTTTCCTTTTTCAGCGAAAAAGTCTGAGTTCCCATGATCGGAATCGGCTCGGGCACCAGACGGTCACATCGTTTAACCGGGGTATTGTTGAGCAGTTCCATGGCTTTAAACCAGAGGTCGTCGGCCTTGGGCGCCAGAGACAGAAATAAATCTCTGTTGTTAAACTGAAGATTTAACGCCCCCACAGGATAAAGCACCCCTTTACCACCAATGGCCAAAAATGAATCGGAATTTTGATTCAACTCAGGGCGGTAAATCCACTGCTTATAGGGTTTGAGTTGACCATCTTCATTGCGTTGTATTGAACGTAGGTGCTGAGCGATCACGTGTTTGGGATACCTCTTGTGATCCGCGTACAAGACCTCTAGCCAATTGCGATAATACAAGAAATCATCATCACAGGTGACCACGACCCGATCAGGATGGGCCTCTAGCGTATGAATGAGCTTTTTATGAGAGCACTTAAGTGGTGTAAAATGCAGTTGAATTAAGGACCCACAAAGGCG
>Ga0213858_10000263_pt1 | contig 25799 bp, 14 predicted proteins | sample PICome_FD_160122 | JGI IMG/M metagenome (GOLD analysis project Ga0213858, IMG submission 160122) | Coastal seawater microbial communities near Pivers Island, North Carolina, United States - PICO245 | ecosystem: Environmental > Aquatic > Marine > Coastal | place: USA: North Carolina | collected... | reverse complement strand
CCTAAAAATACTAGTAATGCTGGACCTAAAGCCATTAAACCACCTGCAACGGCTTTCATACTACTCTCACCTACATTTACTGTACCTAAAGCATTAAGACCATCTGCAAGATTAGACATTAATAATTTAGTTGAACTACCATTTACTCCTAAAACACCACCTAAAGCAGCCATGCCATCAAATGCAACGAAAAACGATGCAATACCTGCTCCTATTACGCCAATAAGTGCTGAACCTATTCCAACTGCAACAGCTCCAGCACCACCAAATAATGCAGCAACTCCAGCTATGGCCATTACTGCAGCTAATGATTTAAACGCGTTTTGATCTAGAGCAGCAATACCTTCACTAAAGTTAGTCAATAAAGTTTTTGCATTAGAACCATCTACACCAATCATACCACCAAGTTTTGCCATTCCAGCAAAACCCGTAAAGAAACCACCAATACCTGCACCAAGAGCTGTCATAGATGCTGCTACATTAAATGATTTTCCAACTCCACCTAAAACTCCTAAAAGACCTCCTGCACCGAGTAAAGCAATAAATTTTGCTTCGCCTTCACCTGACATACTTTGTATTGTTTCATCAAAATTACTTACAGCAGATTTAATTCCTGTGTAATCAATATCACCTAATTTACTAATAGCGTATTCACCTAATGCAAAACCACCAAAGAAACCAGAAATACCAAGTCCCATTGCTGCCATTCCTGCTGCAACGCCTCCTGCTCCTTTAACTCCTTTTGTTGCACCAAGTAAAATTCCCACTCCTAGAAGACCGGCGACTTTTGCACCATCTAAACTATTTGGTACTTCTCCTATTACTCCAACAAACCCTGCAACAGCTTTTTTAATATTTTCGAAATTAAAATCTGCATTTAAAGCACTTAGACCATATTCACCAACTTGTAAACCACCAAAGAAACCAGGTATTGCAGCACCAAGTAATGAAAATCCAAGTGCAGTCTTTAATGGATTACCACTAAAGGTTGCGACAGCAAGTAATCCACCGAGTGTAATTAAACCTTCTTTTGGAATTTCTGTTATTATATCTGTAAATCCTAAAGCAGCTTTTTTGATATTTTCAAAATTAAAATTTGTATTTAAAGCGTCTAAGCCATATTCACCAGCTTGCATTGCGCCAAAGAATGCTGGTATAGCTAAACCGAGTGTTGCAATTCCACCAACAGCTCCTATAGCTCCTACACCTAAACCACTTAAGAATCCACCACCACGTCTATTACCTCCATCTCCACCTCCTGTAGAGGCAGTATTATCAGCAATTTTTGATAGTGAATCTTTTATTTCTTGAAAGAGAGTTAATCTTTCACTTGATTCTTCTTGGCCTTGAAGATCACGAGTGTCCATAATTTCAAAAAACTTTTCAAAACCTAATAACGTACTTTTTTGTACATTAAGCATTTCGACATTTAATTTTTTAATTTCTAATAAATGTCTTCTTGTATTTCTTCCATCCTTTTCAACTTCAGATGCAGACTTATTATTAGCCTCCATTAAAGCTGTTAACGAAGAAATACCTCCACTTTGAGTAGATTCTTGATTGTTTCTCTTAAGACCTCTACGCTGCTTATCAGCGTCTCTTTTATCGTCTTCTGCCATTTAACTCTTTCCTATTTTCCGCCGAAAGCTCTTCCAGCCTCACTAATACCAAATGCACCAAGTGTCACAACAACAAATGATGTATAAATTGTATCAGAGATAACTAAGTCTTGTCCCATAAATGCTGTAATTAAATCACATACACCAAAGACTGTCATGAGAAAGAATGATATAAAACCTATAATTGCTTTTTCGTTTACATCATTATCATCTAAAAAGATGTCCATGAATTTTCTTTTTGGTGGAGCAAGTCTTTTCTTCGCTTCGGCTGCTTCCAATTGCATATCTTTAATAGTATCTTCAGCTTGATCGAGTTTATCGATTAAAGCCATATACTTATCTAAATCTATTTCAACTTCATTTCTGCTGTTGTCTTGTCCTTCAGCCATTATCTTCTCCTTCTATTATTCGCTCGCTTAGCGGCTTGTATTTGTTCATTTTCTCTTTGTATATGATCTTGTAAAAGAGCTAAATATATTTCTCTTTCCCAAGGAATCATATCCTCTATTTCAGTTAAACTATACTTATGATGTTGCACTAACGCAAAGTTTGTCTGATAATAGTTTTTCAGACTCTCATGCGATAGGCTTACGTAAAAAAATTATTAAGCCCTCTTAGTTCTATTGTGTTTTCATTATTACATTTTACACAACTAACATCTTGTTTATAGTATACTGCTGGAGCTTCTTGAAAAAATCTTTGAACCTTTCCAAACTGCTCACTACTTAAACTTTCTAAGAAAGCAAGTATTTCATCTTTACCTTCGCTTTGTGCATCATATACATTATCATTATCAAATATAGTATCAATACATTCAACAATTAAAGACATTATAACATCTATTACTTTGCTTTCTTCGCTTAAATCTAGCTTAGCAATGCTTTCTAAAGATGGATAATTTAAAGTTACACCTACACCTGAATCGTCATCAAGTAATAGAGTTCTTTCTTGTTCTTTATTAATTATTTCAATATCATCTATATTAATTTCAAGTGGAGTAACTCCACCACATTTTTCATCTTGGCACTTAGTTTGTAAGCTTATTATTTCACCTACAGACTTAGCACGTAATTGTAGGAAAAGATATTCAATATCAAAACCTGTAAGTTCTGATAAATCATCTAATCCATAACAAGACATAATGATATTTTTTACAGCTTCAGATATTTGTTCAACATCTTGAGACTCTAAAGCAATCATTAAAATCTTTTCTTCTTTGACCAAAAATGGTCTCATACTAATTTCCTTTCCAGTAGAAGGTAATTTTACCTTATACTTTGGGGTATTCAATCGCGGTAACGCCATTTTATTCTCCTATTTTAAATTCCAAGTAACCTTGAAGCCTGTCGAAGAGCGCTGCCAGTACTACTCACAGGCCCTTCTGGTACAAAGTTATCATAACTTAATGTCACACTCAATTCTTGTACTGTATTTTCAGCACTATTATCAAGTTCTATTGCTGTAACAGTAGTTGGAAATGCGTTTTCTAATTTCACTCCGTATACTGGTACATTTTTTTCATTTAATTGTTGTATTACTACATCAGTTGAAAAATCTTTTTTATATCCTATTTTATAATTAGGTACATCAATAATAGCTGATTCCCAATTATCAAATAATATTTTCATATAATAATCGTTTGTAAGTAAAAACTTAAGTTGTACGTCTTCATTGATTACAGTGTAAGGTATTGGAACCGCTTGTTTATGCGCTTGATAATCAATTGTACTTATTTGTCTTCCTGGTAATTGCGCGCTTTGACATAATAGTGATATATCTCTTGGATCGCTAATTAAATTTTGAACACTAAATGTTCCAGATAATAAAGATCCTACTAATGTTTCTGGATTTAAATTTAATAACGATTGAGTTGGTGGAGTAAAGATTACATTGAATCTATTACCTTTTGCTAATCCACCTTTTTTTGATATTGTCGATTTTAATGTATCTATACTTGCCATTAGCTTCTCGCAATTTTAAGACTTTCTTGCCAAACTGAAGTCTTACTCTTTTTCTTAAATTGTTCTACTGGTAAAAATATTGCAATCTCCCAATCTGTCATTGGAACTCTTGCGATTCTTGATGCAACATGTTCACCTAAGTAATGTTTAAAACATGGTTTGAATTCTTTATATTTTCTTACACTTTGTAAAAGATCGTATCTGAGTTTAATTAATCTTGTAGTATCTTTTACATTCTTAGGAGCAAGTCCCATAAGTTCATCTAAAAATCTTGCACGTACTCCATAATTTAAATAATGTAAATTTAAACCGTAAAAACCTTTTGGTGCTGTATCAACCATTATTGTCAATGGAAATCTATCATAGTATGGTAGAGTTTCCTTATGCTTTGGATCGTAGAAATACATATACATATTACCACGAATATTACGCGTTGTTCTTTCTAAAGCTGAGTCTCTTAAAAGAGCCTGTCTACTTGGCATTTGTAGTTCTTGGACCTTTTTTTGAAACCAATTACGAGATCTTTTAGTTCTCGCAGTTATTCCAGCTCTAAATGCTTGCGCTTGTAATTGATCGAATAAGCTTGCCATATAAACTATTTATAAGAAATTTACAGTACTTTGATGCCGAGATTCTTTAAAGTTTCTTCTGTCCACACTTGAAACTTCCACCCATTATGTTCGGCAAACTTATTGGCAGCTTCCCATTTATCATTGTTTTTGATATAGGTTAACTGTTCATTGATAAACTTTTTTGTTTTGCGAGATCGCTTTTTAGGTGGAACTGTTTCTTTTTTAGGTTTAATTTCAATAAGATATGTCTGTTTGTTCTCCATTTGTATTAATAAATCAACATAATACCTATGAAGTTTCTTATCTACGGACGATACGTAGGGCACTACGACCTCTTCTGAGTTCCAGAGTTTTACCTTTGGATTGTTTTCACACCATCGAAATGTATTTCGTTCCCAGAGAGAACGATATATTACTTTCTTAGCGTCACCAGCATATTTGTCTGGTTTTTTTAATGTGTATCTTCCTTTATAACTCATATAAATAACAGTATAGTTTATTTTATTTATACAGGAAAAATCTATGTTAGAAGAAAAAATTTTACGATTTCCAGATGAATTAGGAAGATACGTAGACGAAGGTCATGCTCATATGCGTATTACTGTTGAAGAAAGAGATAATTCATCTGAAAGTGGAACAATAAGACCATATTGTATACACACTTATATGCCAATAGGAATTTCTGTAGGCGATGGACAAAACTATACAAATTTAGATTTAGGAATTTCTGGTCAAGGTGCAAAATTATTATTAGATCGTGTAACTGGTGGTAGTTCTTCAAGTACATTTTCACAGCAAGACTTATTAATTGGTGGTGCAGCAACTATAGGACAATTTAGTTCAGATTTAGATAATTTAACTGGTGGATTCTTTAATATAGATGAAAAAAGAAGACTTGGTTTATTAGAATCAGGAGTTGCATTAAATCCTAACACACTAATTACTTATGAAGGACCAACAGTAAGAACATTTTCTTTTTCATTTAAATTTATATCTGAATCAGCAAAAGAATCAGAAATAGCAAAACAAATTATAAATGTTTTTAGAAATTATATGTATCCTGATAGAGTTGGAGTTTTAGCATTGCAATATCCGGCAATATTTCATTTAAAATTTTATAATGGAAAAGAAGAAAATTTACACATGCCGATAATTAAACCATGTTATCTTACAAATCTTAATACAACTTATAATCCTACTGGAAATACATTTCATAGAGAAGGAGCTCCTGTAGAATTGGATATGGAATTAACATTTACAGAAACTAAATCACTTGTAAGAGAAGATTTATATGGAGAAGATTATCCTGGTAATGATGCTCCACAAAAAATTATTGATGAAGGAGAAGGATAATGGCATTTTTTAAACAATTTCCAAAAGTAGAATATGATTTTAGAAGATCAGGTATAAAACAAAATATGGTCGATATATTTAGAGGTGTAAGACCATTACCAACTTTTTTAGATAATTATTCAGCCTATAAGTTTTATGAAATAAAAAATGGTGAAAGGCCAGATATCGTATCACGTAGATTATATAATAACCCAGATTTTTATTGGACATTTTTTGTTGTAAATGATTTTTTACATGATGGATATCGAGCATGGCCAATGAGTCAAGAAGCTTTACAAGAATATATTGAAAAAGAATATGAAGGTTATGCTATTACAACCAATCCTGTTCTTATTCATAATTCAGATGGTTTAGTAACTGGTATTCAAGATAGTATTGTAGGAAAATTTCAGTTAGGTGAAACAATTACTGGAGCTGATTCTGGAGCAACAGGAACACTGACTAAAAAAGATATTGATATGAATCAATTGGTCATACAAAATGTTACAGGTGCATTTATTGGTGACCCAACATTAATTCAAAATACAACTGAACAAATTACAGGTGCAACATCAAGCGATACGGTTTCAACATATCAAGCATTTAAATACGCTGATGCTCCATATTATTACTATAATGAAAATCATGGAACCAGATCAGTAAAAGAAATTATAATTACAAATAGTGGTTCTAATTATACATCTGAACCAACCGTTACTATTACCAGTGATGGTAGTACATTAGCTACTGCTACTGCAACTATAGCTGATGGAAGAGTTGTAAGTATTAATATTGGTGCAGCAGGAGTTGGCCATAAAAATGTCACTGTAACTATTACAGGTGGTGGAGGAAGTGGAGCAACAGCTAGAGCAATATTATGGCCTGATGAAAAAAGACCTGAAACAAATGCTATTTTCATACCAGGAGGTGTAGCAGAATCTGATTTAGCATATCAAACGTACCGCGATCATGAATTTGAACTGAATGAAGAAAGATCGAAAATAAGATATGTAGATCCTAATTATATTGGTCAATTCGTTGACAAGTTTAAAAAATCAATAAATGCTTAATTATCAGAGTAATACAAGTTCTTTTGCCACTGCATTTCAAATTAATGAAGTGAAGTTATATTCGAATTTAAATGATAAAAATCAATTTATTGATATTAGTAATCTTATATCAACTTTAACAATTCAAGAGAGCTTATTAAAAAATAGTATTAGCGCAGATATATCAATCATTGATGCTGTAAGTTTAATAGAAGCTTTTAAATTAAATGGTAATGAAAAAATAGAAATTATTATTACAAGAAAACAATTAAAAGGTGAAGAAAAAGAATACTCATTAAAATTGTATATTGCAGAAATTAATAATTATTCTAGAACAAAAGCTGGATCTCACGCATATAATTTAAAATGTGTATCTGAGCATGTTTATAATAATCAATATATTACTTTAGTCGCTCCATTTCAAGGCTCTTATGGCAAAACTATTGAAAATATTTGTAAAACAAATTTAAAAATTTCAAAAGATAAATTAGATATAAGTAGTGCTACAGGAGTTGGTAAAGGTATATTTACAAGAGTAAAACCATTATATGCAATCAATTGGTTATTAGAAAATTGTCATGATGATGGAACACCTTTCTTTTTTTATGAAACTATTCAAGGTAAAATAAAATTTAAATCATATAAAGAATTATTAGCTCAAGATGTATATGCTGAATACAATAACAATCCTTTTACAAGAGAAGATTTATCAGCACAATCAGATCCAATTGTTGCATTTAATGAAGAGTTAAGAAAAATAAGATCATTATCTTCTGATTTTAAAATATCAAAATTAAAATCTAGTTCATCAGGTGTATATAGTTCTCAAGCATTTAATGTTGATATATCAAATAAAGTTACTGATAAATCATCATTTACTTTAGTTGAAAATAAAAATAAACAATTAAATGATAAAAAATCTTTTTCTGATAATATAAAATTTATGGATAGAAAAATAAATGAAATGCCAGATGTAAAAAATTATTTTATATCAAAAAATAGTTTAGCCTTTGGAAATCAATCTAATTATCACAATGATTTTGGCCAAGGCAATCTTGAAGCAAATTCTAGACTGCAAAATTTAAATGCTCTAACAAAAGAAATTACAATTGCAGGTGATTTTGATTTAGAACTTGGAGCTATACTAGACTTAAATATTCAAAGAGTTGGTGCTGATGGATATGAAGATCCAAAAGATCAATATATATCTGGTAATTATCTTTTATTAAGTAAGACACATACGTTTACAAGTAAAGGTTATTTTATAAAAGCTCTACTCAAAAAAGATTCATTTATTGAAAGTGTAGATAAAATAGTAAAAATTAATAGGGAAAAAGTAAGTGAAGAATGATATGTTTATAGGTGGTGACTTTGCTTGGTTTACTGCCATAGTTGAAGATATTAACGATCCAGAAAAACTTAATCGTGTAAAAGTGCGATGTCATGGGTGGCATACAGATGATACCGGCATTTTAAAAACAAGTGATTTGCCTTGGGCAACAGTGATGATGCCTTCAACATCTGCTTCATTTAAAGGTATAGGTTCAAATCATGAATTAGTGGTAGGTTCTTTTGTTGTTGGATTCTTTAGAGATGGTTCAAGTGGACAAGATCCTATTATAATGGGCTCTATAGCAACTAAAACAGATGGTGTATTAGATATACCAACTGAAGCTCAAAAAAATCCACCTACAAATAAAGTACATAAAACTGAAGCTGGTCACAAAATAGAATTAGATAATACCTCAGGTTCAGAAAAAATTAATATAGAACATAAAACAGGCACAACAATTAATATTGCAGCTGATGGAACAGTATTTGTTAACGCATCAAATACTACAGTTGATATAACAGGTAATACTACGATTCATGGTAATTTAAGAGTGAATGGTACAACGCATTCAACAGGTGATGTATCAACTGATGCTGGTAACGCTCCAACATTAGCAACTCATAAGCATATTGAAGTACCAGGAACTGGTGGAGCTACATCACCAACACCTGCGCAACAACTAACATCGATTCCTGATGAATCCATCACTTAATAGAGTATAAATAGTAATATGGCAAGTTTAATACAATCAGATAAATCAATTACTGGAGATCTTTCAAAGGCGAAAGTTGTTTCTCGTAAAAAACAATTTAAAGATTTAGATTTAAATTTTATACCACATCCAATTAGAAAAGATATTGTGCCTTTAAAAGATGATGTAGCTATTAAAAATGCTGTAAAAAATTTATTAGTAAGCAATTTTTATGAAAGACCTTTTTCACAAGATAAAGGAGCTAACCTTAGAGGACTTTTATTTGAACCGGCTGATGCAATAACAGAGATTTCAATAAAAGAAAATATCAAAAGAGTTATAAAAAAATATGAACCAAGAGTTGCTATAAGACAATTAATTATAAATGATTTACCTGATCAAAATGCATATAAAATATTGGTAAATTTTAAAATAAAAGAATTTGATACTAATCAAAGTGTTGAAATAATATTAAGAAGGTTAAAGTAAAATGGCAAGTAATCTTAACGTAACAGAACTCGATTTTCCGGAAATTAAACAAAATTTAAAGAACTTTTTAAAACAGCAATCAGAATTTAATGATTATGATTTTGAAGGATCTGGTTTAAGTGTGTTATTAGATGTCTTAGCATATAATACTCACTATAATGCTTTGAATGCTCACTATTCATTGAACGAAGCATTTTTAGATTCAGCTCAAATTCGTGGTAATGTTGTAACAAGAGCAAAACTTCTTGGTTATGTTCCACGATCAGTATTATCTCCAAGAGCAACTGTAAACTTATCTGTAAACGTTGCAAGTGAAGTAGGAACTAAACCAACTGTTTTAGAACTTACAAGAGGTACAAAATTAAAAACTACAGTGGGTGGTGAAGAATTTCAATATGTAGTTTTAGAAACACAACAAGCAACCTTAATTAATAATGTATATACATTTCCTAATGTTGTAATTGCTGAAGGTACATTTAGAGAATTAAAATATAGAGTTGATAATGATATTGAAAATCAGAAATTTCAACTCTCTGATTTTAACGCAGATACTTCTACTCTACGCGTACGTGTACAGGAGAACGAAGAATCAACCTCGTTTGATATATACACTAAGTTTGAATCTTTAAGAAATATTGATTCTACAAGTAAAGTTTATTATTTACAAGAAAATTCTGCTGGTTATTATGAAGCATATTTTGGTGATGGTGTAACTGGTAAAAAGCCAACAAATAATAATATTGTAACAATTGACTATATTATTACTGAAGGTGAAGAAAGTAATAATGCAACTACATTCTCAATGATAGATAATATTGCAGGATATGGAAATATTACTGTAACTACAGTATCAAATTCATCTGGTGGAGTTGAAGCCGAAACATTAGAATCAATTCGATTTAACGCACCATTAACATTTACAACTCAAAACAGAGCTGTAACATCTGAAGATTATTCAGCAATTATCAAAAAAGAATTTTCAAATGTAGATTCAATATCAACATGGGGCGGTGAAGATAACGATCCACCCGATTACGGAAAAGTTTATATCGCAATTAAACCATTGCTTGCTTCTTCACTTACAGTATCAGAAAAAAATGATATTACAGGAGCAATATTAAAAGGTAAGAATGTAGTATCAATTACTCCTGAGATTGTCGATCCAAACTTTACACATTTAGAAATAGATTGTTTCTTTAAATATAATCCAAACTTAACAGACAGAAGTTCAGTTGAATTACAATCAGTTGTAAGAGATACAATATCAGATTATAATTTTAATAACCTAAATAAATTTGATGGTGTGTTTAGGCATTCACAATTAACAAGAGCAATTGATACGGCAGATCCTGCAGTATTAAATACAATTGTAAGGCCAAGAATGTTTAAATACATTACACCAATTTTAGATGCAAATGGTAACATGGCTCTACAAAACTTTACACTCACATATGTAGGACCAATTTATACATCACAATCAACAAGTGATTACACAATTGAATCATCAGCTTTTGGACTTGCTACAGATCCAACAGGAAAATATTATTTTGGAGATCTTGCAATTGTAGGTTCAACAAATAGAAAAGTAATAATCTATAAAATTGTAGATAATAATAATGTTATTGTAAATAACGATGCTGGTTTAATTGAACCTGCAATTGGTAAAATTACTTTAAATAGTTTTAGACCAAATGATACAAGTCAAATTAAAATTACAGTAACACCTAATACTTTAGATTTAGCTCCAAAAAGAGATCAGTTAATTTCAATCGATAATGACTTTGTAACAATTACACCTGAAATCGATACAATTGCAACAGCTGGTTCTTCAGGATCTATTAATTATACAAATACACCAAGATTTAAATAATGGCACATAAAACATCATTATCACCTAATATTGTTGAGCAAGATAATTCATCCTTGCATGAGACAAAGGAAGATCTCAGACTTGATCAGTTAATTCCTGAAGCAATACTTTCAGACAGAGCTCGTTTAGAAAATTTCTTAAATGCATATTATACATTTATGAATATGGACGAGTTCATATATCAGGAAACAGAATCATTTGAAGATATAGTGTTAGATGATGTTGCAAGATTTAGAATACCAGATCCAGATAATGAAAATGATCAGTTTTTTACAGATGAAACTGGAGCCAATTCAACTCTAGTTCTTACGTCGCCTACAGGTGTTTCACCAGCTGAATTTACATTTGATGGTTCAAGTAATAGTATTGTAGATGTAGGTAAGGTAACTGAAGTTACAATGACAAATACTGGTAGTGGATATACAACAGCTACTGTTACTTTTTCAGCTCCTCCTATAGGAGTTACAGCAACTGGTACTGCTGTAATAGAAGGTGGTTCAATTACAAGTATTACGATTACAAATCCTGGTAATGGATATTCTGGTTCAGCACCAACAATTACAATTACGGGCGATGGAAGTAATGCTGCTGCTACAGCAGTCGTTTCATCTAATAATCAATTAAAACTTTCAGCATTTCAAGTTAATGCTTTACCAGTAGGTACATTAGTTCAATACGATGCAGGTGATGGCACAGCAATTGGTGGATTACAAGATAATCAACAGTATTATGTAGTAACTCAAACAAATGAAGGCGTTCAACTTTCTCTTTCATCAGGTGGAACTCCTGTAACATTGACTGGTGTAGGTACAAGTAATTTACATAAAATAAGAGGTGTTGCAGCAACAATGTCAATACCTTTAAGCGATATTAATGTAGCAATTACAAATGGTAATGACTTACCAGGTACACTAGCGGATTCAACATCTGAAATAGGTAAAACTTTTACTGTAAATGGATTAGGTTCTTTTAATAACTATACAGCTAAGCTTACAACAATTGTAAAATATTGGGTAGGTCCAGGTCCTTCATGGGTTATGAATAAAATTGAAGAGGCGATGGATATTGATCGTAATGAGCTTAATTATTTGGAACTTATGCAAAAAGAAATTGCAGCTGCGGTTCCAAGAGACGTTACAGTAAATAAAAGAAACCTCTATAAAAGAATTATCGATTTTTATAGATTAAGAGGTAGCTCAGATTCTATTGAAATCTTTTTTAGATTATTATTTAATGATACTGTAGAAGTTGAATTTCCATTTAATGAAACATTAGTACCTTCATCAGGAACATGGGATCAACCAAATGATATTGATGCCGCTTTGTCGACTGCAGTAAATAATACTTCAACTTTAGTAATTAAACAAGAAAACGATGCAATTAAACTCTCATCAAAATTAGTTGTAGGTACAACCTATACAAAAACAGATGATATTAGAGTTACAGCAATTAATGGTACTACAATTACTGTTTCAAGACCAAAGGCAACTCTTTTTGATGGTAGTGATGCCGATAATATAGACACAACAAATAATTCAATTAAACTTTCAACTGAAGAAGTAGCAAAATATCCAGTAAATACAAAACTGACATATAATGTTCCTACTGGAGGAACTCAAATTGGTGGATTAACTGATGGAGATGATTATTTTGTCGTAGCAAGATCTGGTAATAATATAAAACTTTCGGCTACTCAAGGTGGATCTGTAATTAGTTTAACAGGTGTAGGAACTCTTTCAAATCATGAATTAGTTCGTTATATAAAATTAGATGCTGATACTAATATTACTTTTGTACCAAGAGGTACTTATCTAGATAATAAAGGTTTCTTATCAGATAATATTAAAATTCATGACAGTTTAAGATATCAAAGATTTAGTTACTTAATTAAAACAGGTAAAAATTTATCTGATTGGGAATTTGCATTTGACAAATTAGTTCATCCTGCTGGATTTATTTATTTTGCAGAAATATTAATCTTCTTAGAATTAGTTGATGAAACATTAACTGCTGCTCTGAACAGAGCTTCTATGCCAGACGATCAACCTGGTGTAATAGGACCGGAAGATATTCCATTACTTGTACAAATGTTTGCATCTCAATTCTTGCCATCAACTATTGCAAAGGTACATAAATCAGGTACTCTTTCTCTTGGATTAAAAAATGGTGTAATCAGTGGATTTACAATTACTGATGGTGGAAGTGGTTATTTAGCAGCTCCAACAATTACAACAACAGATTCTGGTACTCCATCTGGATTTACAACTGCAACAATAACATCAACAATTGCAAATGGTTCTGTTACAGCACTAACAATTTCTGATGGTGGTAAAGACTATAATGTTCCAGCAGGTACTGTAGCAGCTCCACCAAGAATAGTCTTTGATGGATCATTGGCCGAAGTAGCTAATATAGGTACTGTAAATATAGCAGATAATACAATAAAATTAACAGCACTAGAAGCAGCAGCATTACCTATAGGCTCAAGAGTTACTTATGATTCAGGCGGATTATTAGCAATAGGTGGTTTAGTTACAGGTCAACAATATTTTATTGTATATAATTCAAATAATGAAGTAAAACTATCAGATACAGAAGGCGGACCAGAAATTGATATTACTTCAGTTGGTAATGGATCAGATCACGGATTTACTGGTGAGACTGCAACAATTACTTTATCAAAAACTGATGGTGAGCTAGAATCTATTACAGTTGTTGAACCTGGTTATGGATATGCAACTGCTCCAGCAATATCATTCAGTGGTATTGAACAATCATTAGGTAGTGGTAATTTACCAGTTGCAACTATTGCAATTGATTCTGATGGAAGATTAGATGGTGATAATATTACAATTAGTGATAATGGTGGAGGTTGGTCTGCTCTTTTTGCAACTGCAGCAGCAAATCCAAATGCTGGTACATTGGCTTCAGTAGATATATTTGGTCTTGCAGATAAAACATATAGAAAAAATCCTGAAATTGCTTTTTCAGAACCTGATGCTACAGATACAGATGGTAATCCTTTACCAACTAATGTTACTGCTCAAGCAAAATTTTTATTAGAACCTACATCAATATCGCAAATAGATATTTTAAATCCTGGCTTTAATTATCCATCTAACACAAGATTATTTTTCTCTCAACCAGCTAATACATATACAGCATCTCCATTTTTTACAGAGGACTATGAGAATTTTTCTCTAGTTACTGGTGGTAGTCAATTTGCTCTTAATACCTGGGTTATAACTACTGACAATGGAACACACACTGCATCAGTAGAAACATCTGAGGTAGATACAGGGTCACAATCATTAAAAATTCAAACAAGTGCACTTGACACAGATTCAAGTGGAATTGTTGGAGGTGTTGCTTATAAATTAGAATTAGGTAATCCTGATTTTACTGAAAGGCTTGCAAATAATACTGTAAAGGTCAAAGTTAGAGCAAAAGCTGATTTATCAAATGGTGCAACATTTTTTGAAATGGCCTATTCAACAAGTCAATATGGTAATTCAGGTTGGCAAAGAAATAATTTAACTACAGATTGGGCAGATTATGAATTTGAATATGATATATCAACAACAATTCCAACAAATGCTGATTATATAGGAATTCAAGGTGATGGTAATGACGGAATAGTTTATATTGATAATGTTTCAATTGAAATGAAATATGATTATCCAAGAGCATCAATAGAAATATTAAATGGTAAAATTATTAGTGCAAAGGTAATTCATTCTGGTTCTGGTTATAGAGAAAATCCTACAATTACATTTAATACATCTGGTGGCACAGGAACAGGTGCACAAGCATTTGCTTTTTTAAACCCTAGTGAAATTAATGGTGTAACAATTAGTAATGCTGGTAATGGTTATAGTTTCGATCCAACTGTAAGATTAAATAGCGCCGTTCATAACGAACAGAGAGTAGCAGATCAAGTTGAAACATTAATTATTCATGCAAATCATAATAACGTAAAACCAATTACTAGAACATCAATAAATCCAAAACAAAGTTCAGGTTCTTTAAGAGGTTATACTCTTTATGATGGACAAAGATTCGATGAGGCAAAGGATACTTTATTAGATAGTCCTTTAGACCCAGATCATAATCCAGACTTTACAATTACTCAACAAACTCCAGTAGCGGATAAAAAGGTTGAGGAACATGTAGTGCAAGTCAGAAATCCTAACTTTAGAACCATAATAAATAATGGTTATAGACAAAGAAAAGGTACTGAGAATTTCTTTACGAGTTCTCGACTTTACAATACTAATCAAACAATTGAGTTTTTAGGAGACAATACATTACAAACTATCGACTCAACTGTTATAAATAACTATAATACAAGTGCAAACGTGCACATTGAATAAAGGAAACTAATATGGCAGCAATAGTAACATCAAATTTTAGAGTTTTAAATGCTAATAACTTTAAAGATGACGTGGCAAATAGTAGTGTATATGTAGCTATTGGTAAATCAGATGTTTGGTCATTAACGACTTCTGATACGACTGATACGACTCCATTTACACCTAATGACCACTTAGACGATTTAGGGGAAGCAAGAGAAAACCTTATAGGTATGAAAAAGATAGCATCAGCTGATCTTTCTCATGTAGTAGACAGATATACCTGGACATCAAATAGAGTATACGATGAATGGGATTCAAACGACGGAAGCATTTTTGATAAATCATTTTATGTAATCACTTCAGAGTTTAAGGTATATAAATGTATCAAAAAAGGTGGAGCAGGTTCTACTATCCAACCAACTCAAACATTAACAGATCCACAAGCAGAATCAGACGGATATATATGGAAATACATGTATACAGTAGCCGTTGCTGATGCTGAAAAATTCTTAACAAATAGTTATATGCCAGTAAAAACAGTATCACTTGGTACAGAAGGAGTCGTAGCTGCCACTACATCTTCAATTACTACAGTGACTCTTACTGATTCAAATCCTGATATTACAGTAGGTATGGCAATCAACGGCGGTTCAACAACAGTTTCCGCAATAAATGGTAATACACTTACAGTTTCAGCTCCTTCAACCTTTACAGCTGGAGATATACTTACCTTTGCTTTTGCAACAGATGCAGCTGCTGAAGCATCTTTAACTGAAGCAGATTTTGCTCAGTATCTTAACCAAAAAGCATCAAGAGATTCTGCAACTGCAGCAGGTATTGAAAGAATAGAAATAACAGCAGGTGGAACAGGATATACAGATGGAACAGGTTTAAACTTAGTTACAATTACTGGTGATGGAACAGGAGCCACAGCAACATGTGATGTTTCTGATGGTGAAGTAACAGCAATTAATATTACAGGCAAAGGTACTAATTATACTGTAGCTGATGTTGTAATTTCTGGTGGCGGTGGTTCAGATGCTACTGCAAGAGCTGTGATTGCTCCAAAAGGTGGACATGGTGTTGACCCAAGAGCAGAACTTGGTGGTTTCTTCTTATCACTTAATGTACAATTACTTGGTGCATCAGACGCTGATTTAACTACAGGGAACGATTTTAGACAAATCACATTAATAAAAGAACCAAGAGTTTATAACGCAGTTCCTTTAGCTGGTTCAATTGCTTCAGCTGATACATTAAAAGCATTAAACTATTTAGACTTTGTATCATCGGTTGATATTAGTGATTATTCTGTTGATGAATTAATTGTTGGTGGAACATCAGGAGCTCAAGCATATATCGTAGAAATAGATTCAGATACTGGTTATATTTACTATCATCAAAATAGTAAAACAGGATATACTCCATTCGAAAATGGAGAAACAATTACTGGACAAACATCTAATACTGCTGGAGCATTAGAAAGTTCTAATGCACTTGGTAATCCAGAAGTTGATAGATCAAGTGGTCAAATATTATTCTTAGAAAATAGAGACCCAATTAATAGAACAACAACACAGATTGAAGATATTAAAGTTATATTAGAATTCTAATATAATTTATAGGAAAAATTTATGGCAACAACAGTAGTAAAAAATTATAACGTAGCACCTTACTATGATGATTTTGATGAAGCAAAAAATTATCATAGAATTTTATTTAAACCAGGTTATGCAGTACAGGCAAGAGAATTAACTCAATTACAAACTGCGTTACAAGCTCAAATAGATCGTCATGGTCAATTTGCATTTAAAGATGGTTCAAGAGTTATAAATGGTAAAGCTACATTAAATGTTAATTATGATTTTATAAAAATAGAATCTGATTTTACTCACTCAACACAAGGTGCATTAAATACAGATAATTACCTATCAGATTTTGTTGGTACAAAAATTACTGGTACAGCAAATACAACAAATCAAGTTGTTGCAGAAGTTAAAGCTGTTATTGCTTCAGAAAACTCAGATCCTAATACACTTTATATTGAATATTTAGAATCAGGTGATACAAATAGAACAGTACAAAAATTTGTTGCTGGAGAAGAATTTGTTTCAGATGCATCTACACCTGCTTATGGTATGGTTGGTGGTGGTTCCAATATTGATGGAAGTAACACTGCCTCATCAATTACTAGCCCAGTAGGTTTAGGTTCAGTAGTATCAATCGAAGAAGGTGTTTATTTTATTGCTGGTTCATTTGTATTTGTACCAGCTGGTTCTTTAATCTTAGACAAATATACAAATACACCAAATTATATTGTTGGTTTAAAAGTCACTGAATCAACAATCACATCAGACGCAGATAGTGATCTAGTAGATAATGCACAAGGCACACCAAACTTTTCAGCTCCAGGTGCTGATCGATATAAAATATCAACAGAGCTTGTAAAACAAGATCCTAATTTAGCAAATCGTACTGAAGATAGTATGATAACATTGCTTACTGTTGAAGACGGTAAACCAACAGCAGACAAAACAGATAAAAATTTAGATACAGAGCTTACAAAGAGATTAGCAAAAAGAACATATGAAGAATCAGGTGACTATTCATTAAATCCATATCAATTAAATATCCGTGAACATTTAGACGATGGAAGTAACAATGGTTATTTAACATCAGGAAATGGTGGAGATGCTGATAAATTAGCAATTGGTATTGAACCAAATGTTGGATATGTAAAAGGATTTAGAGTAGAAAATATTAATACAAAATATGTTGAAATAGATAAACCAAGAGATGCTGTAAACGATACAAAATTTATAGGTTCTGATCCAACCACAATAAGATTGGGTAACTATGTTAAACTAAAAACGTCAACACCTGATCCAGTTGGTATGCCAGATATTAATACATATGACACTATTAATTTACATAATGCAACTGAAGGTGGCGGATCTATAGTTGGTACATGTAGAGCAAGAGGTCTTGAATATGTTGGTTCAGAATTAAGACTTTATATCTTTGATGTTCAAATGACATCAGGTAATTTTAGTTCTGTTGTAAGTTTACAATGGGATGACGGTGGACCCGGTGGAACAGTAAAATTCCAAGCTGATTTAGATGGAACAGATACATTTGATGGATCTTTTAATACTTTAGTTTATAAATTACCATATACAGCAGTCGATACATTACGAAGACCTGCTCCAAATCAAGACTTAACAATTGCATCATATACAACAAAACAATTATTAGAAACAGCTGCTGGTGATTTAACAATGACTTTAGGTAGTGGTACTTTTGCAGATAATGATGTAGTTGCTGCAATTGTTCCAACAAGTGGTGATGCTTCAGGTACTGATGTAGAAGTTCATATTGATACAAGCGTAAGTCCAACAATAAATGGGGATGAAATTACATTTACAACTGTGAATGGTCAAACACCAAGTGGATCTGAAAAAATTGTATTTATTGCAAATGTTCAAAAAAGCGCGGCTGGTGAAAAATCAAAACAATTACAAACAGATGGTTCAGTTTCAGGTGAAACATTAGGGACTGTTGATGGTATAGCAAATGCTGTATCTCTTGGTAAAGCAGACATTTATAAAGTTAAAACAATTACTGACGCGAATGGTGCTGACGTTAAAAGTAAATTTTATCTTGACAATGGTCAAAGAGATAATTTTTATGGATTAGGAAAAGTAGTTCTAAAACCAGGACAATCTGATCCTGGTGCAATTGACGTTACCTTTGATTTCTTTACTCATGGTGTAGGAGATTATTTCTCAGTTGATTCATATAATCCAAATGATGTAGCTTACGAAGATATACCGAGCTTTAATGGTATCAATGGTTACCATGAATTAAGAGATTGTTTAGACTTTAGACCAAGAGTAAACGATGCTGGTACAGGTTTTGATGGTGGTACAGCTCAAACTTCAGACATTCCAGCTGATAGTTCACTGTTTACAGTAGACGTTACTCATTATTTACCGAGAATCGATAAATTAATTGTTACAAGAGCAGGTGAATTTAAAACTGTTGAAGGTGTTCCTTCAGAAAATCCAGTATCACCTGAAATACCAGATGACGCAATGGCAATATATGATTTAAGATTAAAGCCTTATGTGTTTAGTACATCAGATGTAAAACCAGTTATTGTCGATAATAAACGATATACAATGCGTGATATCGGTAAAATCGAAAAACGTGTTAAAAATTTAGAATACTTTACTTCACTTTCATTATTAGAACAAAGTGCTGCAAGTACTCAAATCATGGACGGCAGTACTGAAAGACTTAAGAATGGATTTATTGTTGATAGCTTTAAAGGTCATGGTATAGGAGATAGTGGTAATGTAGATTATGCAGCTTCTGTAGATAGACGTAAAGGACATTTAAGACCAAAATTTGATGAAAGAAACGTAAATCTTATTAGAAAAGCTGGTGAAACAAATGGTACAGGTGGTAAAGCTTTAAAAAGTAAATCAATTGTAACATTACCATTTACAGAAACAAACTATGTTAATCAGCCATATTCATCTATATTCTCAAATGTAAATCCATATGCAGTATTTAGTTGGGCTGGAACAATTGAACTTTCACCTGATACTGACGAATGGAAAGAAGTAGATGTAAGACCACCAGTCATTATTGATGATTCAGAACAATATGAACAGTTTAAGAAAATGGCTGAGGAAGAAGGTATACTTGGAACAGTTTGGAACGAATGGGAAACAAACTGGGCTGGAGTAGATGTTCAATCTGATCAAGAATTTACAGGTAATCGAAATAGAATAAATCAATTCTGGTGGTTAGATGGAGAACCAGAATTTAGAGATATTGATAATCAAGGTAATTTATTTGGAGGTGGTGCTCAACAAGTAAATACTACAATCACAACTACTACAACTTCAAATCAATCAAGATCAGGTATTAATACAGATTTAACATTTGATACTATTACTAAATCAGATGGTGTTAAGGTTGTTGAAGTTAACTTTATACCATTTATCAGATCAAGAGAAATACATTTTAAAGCGCAATTATTAAAACCAAATACTCAAGTTTATGCTTTCTTTGATGGCGCAGATGTATCAAGTTATGTAAGAGAAGATACTTTTGTAGAATTTACCGATCAAAATAATATTGATACATTTGAGGGTTCAACATCTCACCCTGATTCAGCAGGAGCTTTAATCACTGATGCGTCTGGTGTAGTTGAAGGTTCATTTATTATACCAAGAAACGCTGCATTAAAATTTGCTACAGGTGCAAGAGAGTTTAGACTTACAGATAGTAGTACAAATAATAAGAATAACGAAACAACATATGCTGAAGCACAATATCATGCACAAGGTATGTTAGAAACTTTAGAAGAAAAAATAGTTTCAACAAAAGTACCAAGACTTGTAACATCTGAAGTAAGAGAAGATAGAGTTATTGTGGATACTGAAGTATCAGAAACAACTGAATGGGTTGACCCAGTTGCAGAAACATTCCTTGTAGATAAAGCAGGCGGTATATTTGTTAACTCAGTTGATTTATATTTCAGAAGAGCAGATGCATCGATACCAGTCAGAGTTACAATTAGAACAACCAAGAATGGTTATCCAACTCAAAGAATAGTACCAGGTGCTGATAAGATTTTATATCCTGGTTCAATTAACTTACCATCAGATGCAAATGCAAATAATGGATTTGGTAATGCAGATGCTGCAACTAACTTTGCTTTTGATTATCCAGTTTATCTTTCACAAGATACTGAATATGCAATTGTTGTAACTTCTATGTGTGATAATTATGAAGTATACGTTGCTGAAATGGGTGGACAAGATTTAACTGATGTAACAAAAAGAATTGTTAAGCAGCCGTATGGTGGTGTATTCTTTAGTTCAGCAAATGCTTCAACATGGACAGCAGAACAATCAAAAGATCTTAAATTTAAATTAAATAGATGTTCATTTAATACATCAGATCATACAATCAACTTTACAAATGATGTATTACCTAAGAAGAAATTAGGAGCAAATCCATTCTTCTTTACAAATAGTTCTAGTAACGTAGTTGTATCTCATAAAAATCATGGTATGTATAGTACCTCTGCAAATGTAACAATTTCTGATGTAGCATCAGGAACATATGGTGGTAATATAGCACATACAGCTCTAAATGGTACTCATAATATTACTGCATTTACTCATGATACATATACAATTGATGTAGGGACAAATGCAACAAGTACTGGTTATGCTGGTGGAACAGGAGCAAAGGCTACTGAAAATAGACACATTGATGTATATTATCCAAACGTACAAAACTTACAAGTACCTGGAACATCAATTAAATTTTACGCATCAGGAGTTACTGGTAAAAGTTTAGATGGAACAGAAACTCCATACGCAACAACTTCTGAATATGAAATATTACCAAATAAAAATGTGTACTTTGATAGACCACAACTTATTTGTTCTTCAATAGATGAATCAGAGGAAGTTGGTGGTAAATCATTTAATTTAAGAGCTGTACTTTCTACAACAGATGAAGCATTATCACCTGTTATAGACATGAGTAGATTATCACTTAATACTGTACAAAATATTGTAAGTTCAGATGGCGCAGTAACTGCGGAAGAAGTTGTATCAGGTGGTCCAGAACTTGCTAAATATATAACTAAGAAAATAGAACTTAATGAACAAGCTGATGTAGCAACTGTTTATATGAATGTTCTTAAACCAGGAAATGCTAATGTAGAATTATATTACAGATTTACTACAGGTGATGAAGATATATCAAAAGAAGCATGGGATCATGTTGATCCAGCAGTAAATGGTTCAGGCGCAATTCCAACAAATGCTACAAGATTTAGCGAGGTAAGATTTGATATTAATCCAACAGATTTAATTGGTGCTATACAGTTTAAGATCGTAATGAAATCTACAATTAGTTCATTACCACCGATCATTAAAGACTTTAGAGCAATTTGCGCAACATAGGTAAATTATGGCAAGAAAGAAAATAATTGATTATCCTGATTTAGAAAAAGATACTTCTAGTGGAGCAGTTATAAATACTAATACTAATGCATTTTCTGCTAGGCGAGCACAAATGAAATTAGATAAGGAAAAAGATGAAAAGATTTTGCAACTTGAAAAAGATGTTGCAGAACTTAAAAAACTAATAAAAGGGTTGAGTAAAAAATAATGGCAAATAAAGAAACAAGAGTATATAAATCCGATACACTAGAACAATTTCGTCAAAAGACGAATGATGTCTCTTTACATCTTGGAGATAACGAACAGTTAAATAGTAATCTTTCTGATAAAACATATAATTATGTAGATGTATCAGCAGGTGATTTTATATTTAAAGATACTGATGATGATTCCAAGGCTGTAAGGTTTGAAGTAAAACCAGAAGAGTCTTTGGACAATACTGCCGGTTATATTATTCTTGTTGATTCACCAACTATTGGACAATACTTTGTTAATGGTAATACAATATCACAGACAGGTGGATATAGTGCAACTATAGAATCTGTAATAAATCAAGAAAAAATATTAGTTAAAAATTCATCTGGTACATTTAATGCTTCAGAAGATTTAACAGCAACTGATATTGCTGATTCAAATAATACTTCAACTATTGCAAGTGCAAACGTAGTCAGAGTAGAAGCAGAATCTTTTGATATTGGTGTAGTAAGAGTTTATAAAAATGGAACAGAACTTTCTCAAAATTTATTAGAAGGTGGATTCCACGTACCTAATTATGTTGCATCAGTCGCTCTTTCAAATAGTCCAGATGTTTCTAAATATACTGAAGGTTCATATGTATACCAAAATGGTTCACAATTATCAACACAATCAGCAGTCACAAGTAGTTCAAACTGGTATGGTATAGTATTAAAAGCAACATCAACGGAATTATTATTTAAAATTTCACAAGGTGTTAATAGTAGTTTTAGTGCTACTGCAAAAATAAGATTACTTGGTGGCTCAACTGATGATGACATTGATGCAATTGACCATGCTGATATTATAGCTAAAGCAACAAGTTATGGAGTAGCAATTGAATTAAATAACGAAGCATCAGCAAATGATGATATTAAAATATTCTCAATGGACTTGGTTGCTTCAGTTAACGAATTACAAGATGATGTTGGCGTTACAGAAAATCTAACAACTGTTGCAACAAATCTTACTTCAGCAGTAAATGAAATTGAAGCAGTATTTGATGCTTCAACATATGAAATATCAGCCGGCACAAATAATTTTATCGTTACATCAGGTCAATTTACATTAGATTCAAATGCTGATATTATATTAGATGCTGATGGTGAAGATGTTATATTAAAAGATGCCGGTTCAGAATATGGTAGACTTACAAATGCAAGTGGTCAATTACAATTAAAATCAAATGGTTCAAATATCTTTTTAACAGCAAATGATACTAATGCTACATTTAATAATAATTTAGTTGTTGAAGGAACACTAGATGTAGATGGTAACTTTGAAGTTGGGTTATCTAAATTTAATGTTGTTGCAGCATCAGGTAATACTCAAATTGATGGTACACTTGATGTAGATGGAATTGTTACCTTTGATACAAATACCACAATAGGTGGGAATCTTATAGTCAATGGTACAACAACAGATTTAAATACAAACTTAGAAGTATCAGGTACTGGTGCATTTGCAAGTGCAGTTGGTATTGATGGTAACTTTGATATTAATACAGATAAATTTACAGTTGCTTCATCTACTGGTAATACAGTAATTGCTGGTACATTAGATATTGGTTCACTAAATACTACAGCACAAGATGTACTTGGCGCGATAAATGAACATGAATCTGATATTGGAACAGTTGGAAATCTTACAACATCAGCCACAAGTCTTGTTACAGCAATTAATGAATTAGATTTAAAACAAGGCGCAGCATCATTAACAACTACAGCATCAACTTTATCAGGTGCTGTTAATGAATTAAATGCTGGTAAGCTTAATATAACATCAAGTTCTGAACAAACAATTCAAAGCGATATATCATATGATGGAAATAAAACCTTTACAATTGAATCAGGTTCAACTTTAGATATTACTGAAGGTTCATTAATCGTTGGTGGTGGAGCTGGTTCTCAAGTTTCATTTGCAACAGCATTTATAGAATTCTCATCTAATAATGCTCAAAGAGGTTTATTCTGGGAAAGAACAGATTACAGTGGTTCACAAGATATTAAATTACAATGGAATGAAAACCAAGTATCAAACAACTTAGGTCACAGAGCTTTACAATTATTAGGTGTAACAGAAACAGGTGCAACAATCAGTGACCCTCAGGATATTGTAACATTCTATAATGCAAAAGATTTATTTGCAAATAATGACGAAGCAGGCATTCAAGTAAATTGGGATTCAACAAATCAGAATTTTGATGTTAATGTTAATGACCCAACACTTACATTCACAGGTGATGTTACAGGTTCTGGTACAATTACTAATTTAGGTAATACCACAATTAGTGTTGATGTTAATGATGTTCAGGACAATGCCATCGCTCTCGGAACAAAAACAACAGGTAATTATGTAGCAACAATTGCTGGTACAACAAATGAAATCGAAGTAACAGGTTCTGGTTCAGAAACTGCAGCAGTTACAATTGGATTACCAAATAATGTTACAATTACAAATAATCTAAATGTAAATGGTAATACCGTTCTTGGTAATGCTACAACAGATACAGTATCAATTGCTGGTGACCTAACAATAACAGGTGATCTCACAGTTAATGGTACAGAGACAATATTAAATACAACAACATTAGAAGTTGAAGATACATTAGTACTTGCAGGAAACAATTTAAGTTCAGAACCAAGTTCAGGTGGATTTGGTTTAGAAGTTGGTCCAATTACAAGTCCAAGTGGTGTTGCTTCTGGAGTTACAGGTGCGCACTCAATCGTATATAATTATTCAACTGATCAATGGGAAGCAGATGGTTCATTAATATTATCTGAAGCAACTCTGGGACAAGCACAAATCGAAGGAACTGATTTTGGTAGTGGTAAAAATCTTGTTTTTGCTGCAGGTTCAGGATTATCTGAAGCTGTAACAGGATTAGGTGGTAGCACATTTACAGTTACATATACAAATACCGATAGAGGTTCATCACAATTATTCTATAGAACATTTAATAGTGATTCCGGAAGCGCAGTTGCAAGTGCAAATGAAGATACACTTACAATTACTGGTGGAAATGCAATATCAACATCAGTAAGTGGTGATACAATAACAATTGCTCATGATGATACCTCAACAATAAATGGTACATTCGGTGGTAATAATAATGGTACAGTCGTAGAAGATATCACAATTGATTCAAATGGTCATGTCACTGCTGTAGGAGAAAGAAATCTTAATAATTTCTATTATCAACAATCACAATTCTTATCTACAAATACAGCATCAGCTCCAGTAATAAGAGATAGTTCAGGTAATTTCTCTGCTGGAACAATTACTGCTACTTTAACTGG
>Ga0213858_10000262_pt1 | contig 25809 bp, 36 predicted proteins | sample PICome_FD_160122 | JGI IMG/M metagenome (GOLD analysis project Ga0213858, IMG submission 160122) | Coastal seawater microbial communities near Pivers Island, North Carolina, United States - PICO245 | ecosystem: Environmental > Aquatic > Marine > Coastal | place: USA: North Carolina | collected... | reverse complement strand
CTTAGTGAAACGTCATTGTTAGGCGTGTGAAGAAAAACCAAATCCACTTTCTGAATCTCGGCAGCGTAACCTGTTGCACTTTCGTATACCTCGACGTTTTTGTATCGCCGCGCAATGTCGGCAAGCGGGCCTAGCATGCGATAGTAAGAGATTGCACTATGACAATCTTTCTCAAACCAATTTGGCTTTCCAGTGATTAGTATTTTCATCTAATGTTTTTTGCAACAATATTCAATATCCTTTCTTTCTCTCCCTCAGCAGGGGTGTACGTGCCGTAATCACCAGTAAAATCTATGTGAGTATGTCGTTCTAATTTCGTCTTGTAAGAGTGGCAGGAAGCGCACAACGTCATCAAGTTATTGTGATCTAGCTTTGCGCCACCATGCGAACGAGGCACAACGTGATCGATATGACCATTTTGCGCACAGTCGATCAGCACGCCATTTTGTAGGTGTGCTTCACAGTAAGGATTTCCAGAAATTTGAATTTTGCGAACACTCAGCCAACGGCTAGTACGAAGAAAGGAATCCTGAGCGGTATAGAACCTGTGCAGGTTGGGAATGTTATTTTTGGCAGGTTTCTTTTTTTTCGGTAGAAATGGCATAAGCACTATTTATTAGCGCGAATAATTACAAAACTACACGAAAAAGCACGAAAAAACAAATTATGTCTTTTCGTGCTTATTTTCTAATACTCTCCTTTTTCTAAATAATTATTTACTATTTTAATAAACTCGTCCAGGCTCCTAGGCATTGCGTACCCGTAACCTTCCGCAATTACTTGTTTTTCAAATTCCTTTTGGTTCGGCTGCTGTCGGCCCTTTGGCGTTTTCATCTCTATGTACAATCCCGCCAAATCTCCCGAAGGTATGCTCAGGAACAAATCAGCCACTCCAGCAGTCATACCGGCGCGTTTCAACCTCGCGCCCTGCTTTGCTCCTCCGTTTAACTTAATCCCGTTTAACGACGAAAACAGCAGCATGTACTTACTTGGGTGCGTCACCCTCCACCACGTTACGCACTGGCTTTGAATCTGTTCCTCTGTCATGTTCTTTTGCTGTTTTTATTAGTTCCTCCATATCGGTAAACATAAACATGCTTTCACTTATGAAAAACATATTGCCTTTTAGTGTCACCGTGACTATGCTTCCGTCAGGCGCTTCTATTTTTATAATGTCCTCCATTACATTTTATCTTGATACTCGATATTTAATAATATCGAGTACGTTTTAGTAAAAATAAATAGCACCCAAAGCCCGGCTAAGACCTGTAAAAAAGCAGATGAGGTAACTATCATGGATAGTACTGTTCCAAATGCAGCACCTATAATTGCAACAAGTATTATTATTATTTTCATTTCTGTTTGTTTTTCCACGTGTTAATCAAGATATGCATGATGCACGCGGTAATTATTAGTATTGTCATGATTTGTTATTTTATGAAAAAAAACGGCAAGCCTCCTAAACGTCAGTTGCGTTTATACAAGCGTTACCTAAAAAAAACGGGGCGGCGGCGTACCCCAACTTTACATCAATGCATTACTCCAACAATGTGAAAAAATATGCCGCCTGTCTTATCTTAAAAAATCCCTAATTGTATCGCTCTTTTCACCCCCCATTGCCTGCGCGATTCCTGTAAATGTTCTGCTTCGTTCTTTCCATCTGTTTGGCCCTGGTGGCATCTTCCAAATCCTTTGTTCTCTGCCTTCTACTATATTTGTCGCCTTCAGCAAAGGCAAGTTTTTCAGCCAAAGGCATGTTGCTTTTGTTTCTCCGTGTCCAAATTGCCAAGGTTGTATAATCTGGCTAGGCTTTTTCAATTGCGTTGAAATCACAGAAACAGGATTCTCTATACATATCCGGGGGATTGGCGCAAGCATCAGCGATTTTACAAATTCTAATCCCTCTTTTGTTTTTGCAGCCCTGTCAGGTCTTTTCTTATTCCAATGTATCCCCGAAACTGCTAAATAAGTACATGGAGGATGGCCTATCATTAAATCCCAATCTTCGTATAATATATCCAGAACACTCCCTTGGTAGTGCTGCCCCGGTTGCTCAGTCGGCAAGAGATCACAAGACCATGCGTCATGCCCCATGCTCGTAAAAGCATCCCTAACAACTCCGCTGTATTCACATGCAATTAAAACTCTCATTGCCATCCTATTGCAAGACTGCTTTTTGAAATTAATGCGGCTGAGTAATTAGCGTAATTCTCCCAATCGTTGTTACAGTGGAACACGACGTATATCATATTCCTGTTTACATTGCTTATTCGCTTAACAATCCCATTTGCCTTCGCTGTCCGGTGATGTACTTTTTGCCCGTTTTCCATTTTGATGTGGTTTTGTTAATTAAAAAATGCCCCGGCGAGGTACGGTTAAAAAATCATTCAACATTGTTAGATAATAATTGCCGGGGCTATGATTACGAAAAACTCCAAATTCAGGTGCGGTCTCTTTTGACCGCACCGAGAACAAATAACTACTACATACTCTCTTTTCAAAAAGGAATATTGTCATCATATTCCTGAATACTTATCTTATCATACGCTGCTTTCACGATATCGTATCTTTTGCGAAACAAGTAGTTGTTTTTCTTTTTGCGCATCGCTTTGAGTTGCACTACAGGGCTATGATACCCGAACATTTCCGCGATAACTTGCCGTGACATTTTGCTTTGCGGAGTTTCGGCATATAAGAGTAACATTAAGATGTGCCGGGCCTCTGATGCTTTCCGCCCCCTGTTTCTGTGCGGCTCCATTAGTTCCGCTCTGTCAACTTTCAATACGGTCATTACTGCGATAATCATTTGAGCGATGACCACAAATAACGCTTTTCGTTCCTTTTGTTTGAGTGCTGCGAATTCCACAATTTCCTTGTCTATTAAGTAATTCTTCATATTCTTTTGCTTTCTCCTTTGATTTCAATGAATGTCACCATTTTCCTGATCCGGTCATAGACTCTATCTCCGTACCTTTCTAATATTTCGGAGGTGTTCAGGTTCGAAGTGATTAGCGTGTTTAAGTATCCATTTTCCCGCTCCTTTTCCCGGTAGAAAAGAACCTGCTCCATGACATTAATATCGTTTCCGAAGTGCTTGTAATTATTCGGCTCGCTTCCTAAGTCATCAAAGCACCAGTTACCAATAGTATATCTTTCAATTGCTGCGCCTTGCCCCCGTGCGTAATCTTCGTACACCTGTCGACAAGAAACCATTTTGAACCGCTTTTCACTTTCCGGTATCGTGCTGATGATGAACTTTTGGAAGACCTTGAATAATTCAGTTTTTCCTACGCCAGTGCTTCCGTAGAAACACAGCCCTTTTTCTAGGCTGTAATTGCAGCGCGGGTCGTTCGCAAAGTAGTGGAGCAGCATATTACACCGCGCCTTTGTTGCTTCGTCCCAAGTCCATTCATACCCCAATTTGTTAGCCCGGTTAATTGCATGTTTCGCTATTGCTCTTTTCAAATCGTTTTCGTCATATCCGGTTCTTTCTTCCGGCTGAGCCTTTAGCGCCTCCTTGAAGCGTTGCAAATACGCTTTCCCTTCCGCGTTGGTTGGTTCGTTAGGCATCCAGCCTTTTAATAATCCGTGCCGCTGCAGGAAGTCAAGTTTCTTTTCGTCAATTTCCTCCTTACGGTGGTTAAGCATGTTTTCTACTAATTGGTTGATTTCAGTCATGATGGTTACATTGAATAAACTTTGGTCTTTGTTAATATCGCCGCTTCTTTTGCTTTCCGTTTATACTCTTCTCCCGATGCTACACGTAGATGTGCATTCGGTTTTTGTTTTTGGCGAGGCTTAATGATTTCATTGTTCCAGCAGTTTCCATTTAGGTACGTGAGGGGATTCTTCCGGTATTGTTCGTCAGGGGTGCTTTTTACGTAAGCAGGAACATGCGCCAGGATTAATTCTATTTCAGATTTTTTCAATCGTTTAAATTTTGCGGCGCATTTTTTCTTATCTATTTTTTTAGAATATAATTCCCAGAATTTTTCAAATAAGTCTACTGGTTCATTGTATTCTAATTGATTAATTACATTATCAACAATCAATTCTTTTTCTTTTTCTTTTTCTTTTTCTTTTTCTTTTTCTTTTTCTTTTTCTTTTTCTTGCGAAGCCCTATTTATACCATATACATACCCTATTAAATCCCTGTTTTTTACGTTTTTTAACTCCTTTTGAACACATGCAATTATTTTAGGGGAAGAGCTAGTATTATGTTTCATGAAGTTGATTAAGCAAATCTCATGAGTCTCTTTGCTATGAACTATTTTTCCGCGCTCTTCAAAATATGCAATCAATTTGTTTACTGTCTGAAAATTATACCCGGTTTGAAATGCGATCTCCATCAAGCTAATTTCATAAATCCCGCACTGTGTTACTTTTGGATTTGTAAATAAGTATATGTAGAAAAATTTCTTTTCCGGAGTTTCTTCCAGCATTTCCGGGTCAGTCCAAAAGCTTGTCTGTACTTGCCTATATTTAGCCATTACACGTATTTTTAAAGATTAAAAAACGCCGGGGCATCATCTCTAACTGCCCCGGCAAAAAGACAGTTCTCAGCTTTTATATATATTGCCGATTTGCGTACCGGCTCAATTGTTCTTCCATGCTGCGGAGTTGTTCTTGTTCGTTTGGATCCGGCAGGTAGATGTGTAAATCCTTACTGGCGTGGTTTCTAAACATTTCAATCGTGTTCAAATCGGATGTACTTCTATACACTACCCTGCTATTTTTCACTCTCTCAAAAACACTTTTACAAACGTCACGCTTGAAAATATCCTGCTTCACTTCATCTCTTGTATAACCTAATTCAATCCCGTACCATCCAAAAATCAAATGCAGGTACTTATTTTGTTTTATAGTTCGGTTGTACCTTTTTTCTGTTAATTCAACTTTCTTTCATTTTGAAATCAAAAAGTCAGTACGCTGTTTGAATTTCGTTACTTCCTCCGGTATAGTCAAATTGTACGTCATTATTCATGCAGCCAATCCGGCCCTTCCTCCGGTTGGGTTTTTTTCGTTAGGATTCTAAAATAAGAAACTACTACCTCAGTAATGTAGCGCGTCACTTGGTAACTGTCTTCCCATTTTCGAGTTGTTAGTTTGCCCTCCACATATACTGTATCGCCTTTCTTTAGAGTTGCCGCACGTTCGGCTGATTGCCGCCACGCAATAACATTATGCCACTCCGTTCGGCTTTTCCAATCGCCTGCATTGTCTTTGTAGCTTTCGTTTGTAGCCAATGACAATTTTGTTACAGCCACTCCCGCCGCATCCTTAGTTTCTGCGTCTTTGCCTATATTTCCTATTAAGGTTACCCTATTTACCATTTTGATTATTTTTAAATTGATTATGTAATTTGGTTGCTTTTGCTATTACCTCCGGGTCTTTGTAGAATGCTGTTGCAGCTTTACAAAGCTTTGCAACCGTGATACTGTCTGTGCATAAGTCAAGCGCTGAAAGAAATATTGATTTGTATTCATTGACGACTCCTGTATCATCTGATACCTCCGTCATTTCTTCGGCAGGTGTTGCTTCGTATCCTGAAGCCTGTAATATCCACGCAAGCAACACGCGAAACGCTTTTCCTACTGCCCTGGTTTGCGCCATGCTTGCTATTGCGTACTCGTCAAACCTGCGTTTACTTCCTTCTTTGTTAGAACAATAAGCAAAGGCCCTGCTTATTATTTGGTTGGTGGTGCTGTTAAGTATTTCCACCTCTGCGCGGTACTTGATTTCCTTGTCATCGCTTACGTTTTCGCAAGTAACCACGCGAGGAAACAACCCTATCAATGCCCCTGCGTACTGCCACGCCTCGACTTTAGGATACCTCTTTTTTCCTATTACGACTGTGAGCTTCCGAGCCTCTACATGCTGCCTTATCTGGTTCGCAATTATCCCTACGTTAGCAGGTTGATTGAAATTCGAAAATGTAATTTGCTTTTCTTTTTCCATTTTCTTAAATTTGTGTTGTTAACTGTTTTCTTTGGCGCTTATCAAAGCGCCTTTTTTATTTTAGTATTGGCCTGTTCGTTTATTTCGTAGTACCATTTCCTATTTCTTCCGTACTTTAACTTGGCGTTGTAGTTGTTCAGCCAAACCTTTTTTCCTTCGATTTCAAATAAATATAATAGGAAGTCTTGTGGCATGTTACGGTTCATACGGTGAGCGTCTTCTGTCTTCGTGAACAGAATCCGTGCTTTGTACTCCTGCCCTGATTTCGTTACTAGGTTGTGGATTATATTTTTCATTGTAGTATTTCAGGTATGGGATAATCAGATACTTTCAACCTTTCAATCCTCCATTCTTCGTCGCCTTTGATTATTTCAACCCATCTGCCCGCGTTGCTCTCCATCAATACAATAAGACCATCAATTATGTCTTTATCACCAATATGCTTGTCAGTGAGAAAAGGATGTACTTTTGAAAGTGCCCATGCTGTAGGTATTTCAACGACATTAAAAAAATCATTTTCCCACCACGTAGCTTGTAGGCATGGAATTGGTGTTGTTAACTGTTGTACTCTCATTTCTTTATATTTTTTATTTTTTCAATAATCGCCATCCGAATAAAACCGGATGCGCTGGTTTCTAATCTTTCCCCCGCTTTTTTTGCTGCTTCCCATAACGCGGGGCTAATTAAAAAACTTTTTCTAATCATTTTATTGTTTTTTATGTTTTCTGATATATTCTCTTAAAGCTTTTCTTATAATGTCTGCTTTCGTTAATCCTTGTTTCTTACCTAGTATTTCGGCTTGTAGGTAGTCCTCGTCTGATATATTTATACTCCTTACTTTCATAATTTTATTGTTTTAGTTTGTGGAAGTAATTTTTAGTAATTAGTTCTGCTGTTATCCTTTTTGCTATTAATTCTCTATAGCGTTTTAATGACTTAGTTCTTACCATGATGTTTATTTTTTTTATTTCCTCTTTCAATATTACAAATATACATACATTATACATATAAAAAAAGCCCGAACGCAAATTAGTCGTTTGTAAACGGATATAATAGTATATTTTAACTTTTATATTCTTATATTACAAAAAAATAATAATATGAAAGATAAAAAAGCAATTTGGGTTGATCCTGAAACCCACAAAAAACTAAAGATTGAAGCGGCTAAAACCGGGAAAAGCTTGACCGAATTAGTAAAAGAAAAATTAAATACTTAGATGGAATACGGATGGGCACTTTCAGCAATCGCGTTTTTTCTCTTAACATTTGAATTATGGGCGTTTCTTTTCGTGGGCGCTTTCAATACCCTATTTCGGGAGAAAAAGCGAAGCCTATACATTCAGGCATTGGAGTTAGAAAACAAGCGCTTACGGGGTCGCTTAGAGGCGGACCATGAAGGTGAGTATATAACGTACCAGGACACGGGAAAGGATTGGGAGGAAGAAGCAATTGAAGAAGAAAAAGAATTTGAAATCAATTATAAAATCAAAGCCTTATGAGATTAACGGATGCAGAAAATTATTTTTTTGACTTGATTCAAACCGGGTCATTGGTATCTAACAAAACAACCGACAAAGCGAAATGTGCGCGGGCATACTCTACAGTAATTAGGCAGATGGGCCTTGTCAACGAGTATAGAAAATACAATGGCCCTAATCCTATCGACCGAGAAGATAGGTTGAGCATAAAGAAAAATGTCTATAAATATAATAACGATCACAAAAAGACGAAAACAAAGGCAATAAGGACACCCTCGGTTCATACGCACGAAAAGACATTATTCGAAACCCTAAAAGCTGCAAAAATTGAACTGGAAAGAATTGGGTTCGTAGTGGAAATTAAAATAACAAAAGAGATTAACCTATAAAATCAAAGCCTTATGAGGAATCAGGACATTATAAAACAATCAAACGAAGCATTCATAGATGAGGTACTTTCAAAGCGGGAAATCAGAAGAGATGAAATCAGGAACAAGCGCATCCGTGTTGGTGCGCTTCGTGGTACATCTTACCTTTTTCAAATATTCAGCGTTTTAACAGCATCTTACGCGGTGTACCATTACGCGGCAGATTATACAGGGTTTCATATATACGTTGTGTGGGCTGCTGCAATTATGCTGCTAATCCTTAATGAACTTGGCAAGCGGTTTGCTATCCTATCAACTGCACAAGGTGTATATAATACGGAGGACGCTAACCAACGAGGTTGGGTTGTCTTAATATTCATCACGCTTGCCGCCTCAATGACGGTATCTTATCATGGAGGAGACAAGTTTGTAAGCGAAGAAAACAAAGGCGCTACCCTAGTACATAATGCGTCAATCGATAGTATCTCGCTTTTGATCGCTGAGCAAGACCAAGCGATTAAGATTTTATCTACTTCAAAATGGAAAGGAGTTTTGACTCGCGGCGCACGTGACGGTATTAATTCAGCGAACAAAATCAAAGCAGGATTAATACAGGAGAAAATAAGATTAAGCCAACGCGACGAAAAAGAAAACGACGGCTTGTTGATTGCGCATAATACTAAGTTCTCCCGGTTCGGTGCGATTTTTGGCGGTGTTGCTGCGCTGTTGGATTTGCTATTAATTGCGTTTTTATTTTGGGCCGAAAAAGACGAAACCGACGTGGAACGGTTTGCTAACCGGACGCAAAAGAACCCGACGCAAAAGCGCTCTGTTCCGTCCGACGCTCCGACGGAACGACCTAACCTACGAGTGATTGCATCGGATATGGAATTAGATAGGGTAACGGCTCAGATAATTGCGCAAAGTCAGCAGATAAGCGAGTTACGGGATATTATACAGGAGGTTGCGACGCAAACGGTAAATCGTCCTACGGACGCAACACCGTCGGTTTCGACGCAAAAACTCCGACGTAAAAAAAAGCCGACGGTAAAAAAAGCCGACGGTAAAAGATACTGCCTGAATTGCGACGCTGACATATCGCAAAGGACTGCACGTGCTAAATATTGCTGTGACGCTTGCAGAAAGGATTTTCACGACAAAAAATAGAGGTTGTCTTGTTCCATAATACTGCGGCTCCTACCTTCTATAGGTAGGGGCTTTTTTTGTGCAAAACCAAAAGCCCGGTGCTAATCAGCACCGGGCAGCACACAATACAAAACCTCATTAATTATTTACGCACCCTCAAGAGGCACGGGTTCGGGTTTTAGCATCTTATACAGGATTGTTCCGAGTGAAAACAGCGCGATGATCATTCCTTGCCAATTTCCACCGATAGCCGAAGTCACAGCCGTTTCTAAGTGCAAAATCGTTTCTGTCGGTAGGGTAGGAACCAAAGCGACCATGATCGCACCGAAATAATTCCAAAAGTTTGCATCACTCAACCAAAGTTTTGCATTAAATTTCGCGTTGTCGAAAAAGTTTTGCAACGTCTTACCCCCTGCGATTAGCGCAAAGATCAGACCTACCGCTTGCGTCCCTATTTCTTCCGGGAAACCTACAAAAGCCCCACCAATTAATAAAACCACAGCCGTCCAAAAATTACTTGACTGATACCATTTCTTTACATTTTCCATATTATAATTTTTTTAAGTGCGTGACGTAATTGTGCGCGGCGGCACTTTTTTTGTTCAGGTCTGCCAACTCGATCAATAATTCTTTTTGTCGGTTTTCGAGTGCAACCAATTCGGCCTGTGCCTTAGAGATCGTATTGTCTATTCCTTCGGCGTACTTTTCGGCCTGTCTAAGATCTTTTCCTATTAATTTTTCTAATTCCATCCTTTTTGTTTTTTCGTTATTTTAATCTTTTTTTTCTTATCGCTTTTTTGACTAATTTTCTAGCTACAACCAACTGCTCTTCTATCCGGTTGCGCTGTGTGTTGTGTCGTAAGATTTCCCCTGGCCCGGTCAATGTGCCAAGAAACAAATAATACACCCCTGTTTCACTTTCTCCGACATAGTAATGCATTACTTCTACCAGACCGTCGGCTTCGCTTTTGCGAAAAAAAACACTGTCCTGCTCCTCGCTAATTTTATGTATTACAAACATATCTTTGCGATCCATCATTTCAATTAGTATGCGTTTATAATTATTGTCAATCGGAAACGCGGTATAAGTCGCCTGAGTATGCGGTCTAAGGCTATCGTCAGGTTCGACGATAATAGATATTTTCTTTTCCGAACCCACTAATATCGGTGTGCCCCCATTGTGAACTTTGCACAGTAGCGCCCGGTCAATAATCGTATGATTGAGTATTGATTCTAATACATTCTCAATTTTTAACTCCATGATCATTACCGATTTCATTTTGTTGGAGTTTCGCAAACGGTAGATTACGTAATGCGTAGAAGCGAAGCCACCGCCAAACGCCAACAAAATCAGAATTAACAAGTCCATTTTTTTAGGGTTTTCACGGGGGTTTGTTAGTCGCTAATAAGTAGTATCACAGTTAATGTATAATTACTGTGTTTCGGCGTAGTATTCGGTAGCGGTAATTAATCCATTCCGAAGTTGCTCTGCCCAATATTCGGCGATGAATAGCGAACGAACCCCATTTATCAATTGCGTGTCACCGAGCGCATTTGGGTTTACTTTGCGCTTAATCGCTTCACGGGTGTATCTGCGCTTGTAAGAATCCATATTACTACTTAGGATCACGCCCACCGCTTTGGCGGCAAAAATCGAATCTGCGGGAGTATCTAAAATATTCGAGGCCGTAGCGTGTATGGCTACTTCGAGCCTAATTTGGTGCTGTTTTTCGGCCCAAACTCCGGCGTAGTCGATAATCGTGGTTTGTCCTGTTGCGCTTAGTGCGAATATGCAAAGCGCGAAAATTAATAGTATCTTTTTCATATTAGTATATTGAGTAATAATTATTGATAATTGTTTCTATTGCTGTGCGGTTTGATGATTGGTCGGAGGGGTAGCAAATAATTAATGATATGTCATAATCATATTTATTTATTGCCTCACTGTTGCCAATATAATAATCCTTACTTGTTGACTTGAAATCAGAATCAACATCTGAGCCAGTCGTAAGTGCGTTATTGTTATACCCCCAAAATAAATTAGTTCTATCTACTCCAGCATACAAAAGAAAAGGGTTTTCTGTGCTTAATTTATCTCCAGCCCGTAGTATTTTTACACTTCCTCTTACTGATACTATGCGAGGTCTTAACTCACCTACGTCTTGATTAATATATAGCGCATCAACATTACTAATCAACGCCCCGTAAAATCCATTTGTGGAATTATATTCATATACTGCAAATACATTCAATACTTGTGTTGACACTGTATGCCATACCGGGAATATCATATGTTGTTCTGTATTAGAACCATCATCATCAAAAAGCCGGATAGCTACTTCTCCATCACCATTTTTAATTATTGTTCCACTTGATACGATTTGTGGTTGCTTTGCATCAGTAGTTTGTGTGGCATTATTACCTTCTCCTGATTGATCATACCAAGTTGTGACAAAGCAATCTGTTGAAGCACAAAAGGAAAGAAGCGTTGTTTCATCTATATCATTACCTGAAAAACCTATATCTGACTCTGCATCATCTGAATCTCTTCTGACTCTAATACATGATCCTGAATAGTCAGAACTAAGAAGATTCATTGCGTAAGCAGCTTCGGCTCCTGTGTAGGTGTCTAGTAGTAGGTCACCACCACCCGCCGCTGGACTACTAACCAGCAACATTCCCTGTTGACCAAAAGCGAACACCGGAAAAAGTAATATTAAGATTGTTCTTATCATTTGCAATAGTAATTTGTGCCGTCGTAATAGCAAGTGAAAAATACGTCGCTTGCGTCTATATCGTAAGTCGTTCCGGCATCTAACGCCGTTCCGGTTTGGTCTAAGAAGGTAGCTGGCAGATTCAAACTGTTGGTGCTTCCCGTACTCTGCCAATGAAAAGTATAAACACCCGCCGTAACGGGATTAGAAACCGTCACGACAATTGTTTTCGTTGTGCTTGCGGTTGTCATATTGATTTGCGCTACTGTACCCCTGTAGCTTGCCAAGTTAATCGTAATAGTACTATCTGTAGCAGGAGTAACGGCGAGCAACCTATAGTGTTTTTCCGCTTCGCTCTGGTGCGCGGCTATACTATCTCCAACCTCCTGCAAAGCCGCCTCAACTGTCGTTCCTGTGTAGTGCGAACCCGAATCGGTTATGTTCACCTCTGCGGCGGTCTGATCGTCTGTTGGTGCTGTTCCCGAACTTGCCGCCGTCAATCGCCCGTCTGCGTCTACTGTAATTGTCGAGTAGGTATAGCTCGCCGGGGTCACGGTTGTACTCGCTAATTCCGTAGCGCCTACAACACCCGCGTCGATACTCCATACCGTGCCGGAACCCGAAACGGTTATATCTCCTTTGTCACCATCCGCCACCCCTGCGGCGCTTAGTGCGTCGATTGCGGTACGGTGTACGTCTATACTATCGCCAACTTCTTGCAATGCGGTTTCTACCGTCGTTCCTGTATAATGGTATCCTGCATCTGTAATATTTACCTCGCTTGCGGTCTGGTCATCAGTTCCCGTTCCGTCTTGAATTGCTGAAATGTCGATTGAGTTGCCGCCCGTGATCGTAATATTAGGCGAAGAAAAAGAAAGTGTTTGCGCATCGGTGTTTGTTGTATGGCTTAAATCGCTTATATCGGCCTCCACTAATGCGCGGCTTTCGAAGTCTACGCCATCACCTATCAAGACGTTGCGATTTGTAGGAGTAGAGGTGTTTACGTCGGTTAGATCGGAAAGCTCCGAAGCGCCACCACTGGCCGGAAAGTCTGCTCTTACTGCTGCTGTCGAATCTGCAAGAATATCGGCGGTAATACCTCCGGCCTCCAATGCTACATAATTCTGAACGGTTTCGGCGGTAAATCGTTTCCATGCTTTAGAACCTGTTTCGCCGTGAATAGTCAGAAACTCGATAGAGTCAGATATGGTCGTCAAGTATGGTAGTTCATCCATTCGCGTATTTCCGTACGCCTGCGGTATATCGTCGTTTTGACCTATACCGCCATGTTCCGCGTCATCTTCTAAAATTGTGCTAACGTCGGGTAGTTCGGCTTCGATTGGCTTAGGTTTCTGTTCGGGTACGTGCAACTCGATTGTACAGCCTGCAAGAAATAGGATTAATATTATTAGTATTCTTTTCATCTCGTTATTTTTTAAAAGCTTCTTATCCAGCCTACGGTCGAATCAACGTAGGTAAACCGGGCAAAAGCGTTGTCTGTATTCATCGTGTAGTCTACCGCGTCAGTGTGGTATTTGTCGGTACTTAGATCGACGGTTATATTATTTGTACTTGCGTTTCCTCTCGAATCCGAAACTGCAAACCATGTTCCCGATTCGGGTGTGCTTGGAGGCGTAACGGTAGCGGTTCCACTTGTGACATTCACTAAGTTAATCACGCCTGCAACAGCCGTTACGGTCGTTGTTTCTTCGTCTGAAACTCTGTCACGTGATTGGTCGATGTATTTTACCAATCTTGTGATAGGGTCTTTAACTAATATCTGTGTCACGGTAGAATCGTATTCAATGTCCGAGTAGATTCTTAAATTTGCGTCACCATCCCCGAGGTCAACACTCCCGGCATCGCCAGCAATGAAATTAATATTCGTTGATCCTAGAGACTCCAACGAATAGCCACCTGAAGCGTAATCGTATCTAAAGGCTAGACTATCGGCTGCTGATTGATCTTTGATTACAAATAACCCGCTTTGATTTCCTGTTTCAACCTGAAACGAGGAAGTAATAGCATTATCTTCGAAACGCAATACCTTACCGTCAAGGTCTACTGTTCGCGCTGCGGCTAATGTACCATCGTTGTCGTAGAGATTAGAACTACTCCCACCTGTTGCGTTAATCGTTAGAGTATTTGAAGTCGAATTATACGCGGTCGTTACGTTTGTACCTCCTGCAAAAGTTATAGCGCCGTCATCGGCTTTTATACCAGCTTCGCTTCCGGTGTCGCCTTGTATCCACCAACTCTCATTGACGGTTGAGTTGTCCGTTGCTAAAAAATCTAATGTTCCGTCAGTATCTTGATAAGTTACAGTTATACCGGACTCAGTGTTACCTGTTACCATGCCACCAATAAAATCTTCTACTTGTTCCTCTGTCAGTTGGGTGTCAGTGTTATCTAGGTAAGGTAAAAGACTAACGGTTTTGGTGGCTTCGCCGTCGCTTTCTAAAGATAGATTCAAAGTGTTGGAAGTAATAGAAAAGACATCTATTGTTTGATCGTCTGTTCCGGTTCCGTCCTGCAATGTGGCCAAATCTACCACCTCGTTACTTCCACCCTCAATCCCTATTGTTAGGTTCGTTCCAGACAGACCCGAACCGCTTATATTTTGGTCGTCTGTTCCGGTTCCGTCCTGAATCGCTGAAATATCAACCGAATTACCCCCTGTAATCGTCAGGTTAGGCGAAGAAAAAGAAAGCGTTTGCGCATCTGTATTATCTAAGTAGGGCGAAAGGTCAACGGTTTTAGTTGCCTCTGCATCATCTTCTAAAGATAGATTCAAAGTGTTGGAAGTAATAGAAAAGACATCTATCGTTTGGTCGTCTGTTCCAAGTGTCGAAATATCCCGATAGCCTAATACATTTGTACTGCTGTTAAGTACCAGGATATTATCAATCGTAGGGGTGTTTTGGATGGATGAGAAATTAACTAATATATCTGTTTCGCCACCGTCTCCAATAATCAAATCGGCATCAGACCAGAGCGTAAAGTCGTCACCGCTGCCAATAGACCAACTAACTTCAGATTGCATCGCCAGTTGTTCTGCTGAGGCTGTCGAAACGTACCGCCAATAGAACTTCTGTACTCCCGCGTTATCAAGCGTCACAAGGTCTGAAATCGTACCCAAAGACGGGGCCGTTGTTTCATTCAAATTAAATTCAATGAACCCCGGCGTAGAATATGAACCCCCTGCATCATAGTCAAAAACCATCACGGGGTTTTGATTAATGTTTTCCGTAGAAAAAATTATTTCGTCTGTTACGTCGAGTGTCATATTATCAGGCACAGATGATCCAGAATTGCTGACATCAAAAACGCCGTTTCCATCAGCGCCGCGCTCTAACTGTATTGAATCCTGCACAGCTGCTTTCAAGCTCGACCAACTTACCGCATTACTCGCAAGGTCAAAAGCTAAGTAATCTCCATAAGTCGCATCATCATTCCAAGCCGAAAACGAAATAGTACTATTAGGACTCCTGAACGTTAATACGTCGTTTGGATCGTCGGCTACGGCAGGGGAGAAGCCTAATACGTCTGTGAATTGCGAAAACAAGTCTTGTGTACTTCCTCCTCCTGCGCTTACACTACGAGCATAGGCACGTGTTGCTGCGGTATCAATTCCTAATTTCAATACGCCACTTTCCCACCTAAGCGAGTCCGACCAATAGCCGTTACCATCGTTATCCGCTACCGCAATTGCGCCAAGCGTGTCGGCAGCTTCGATCTGCTCCCAAAACAATCGGGGCCAGGGTGCGGCGGCGCTGCGTGTTCGTTCGACTTGCTGCTTAGGCACCGGAAGCGAAGTAACCTCTTTCACTTTCATCTGCACAGTACAGGAGGTTAGCACTGTGGCTATTAATGCGAATTGCAGCCAGCGCCAATCAGATCGGCGACTGACTGCAAAAGAGAAAAAGGATATGCGAAAATATTTCTTCATCATACGTTAAATTCTACCCATATTGATTGCTGTCCAGGCGGCGTAAATGTGAGCGTAATCACGCTACCCGAATGACTCCAATAATTTTTAGAAATAAGCTGCCCTGTATCGTAATACACCCGGATCGCTGCGGCATTGGTCGGTAAGTTTCCGCTGTTTTCCGTTACGGTTATCGTGGTGCTTGCGTGTGCTGTAAATTCTTCTCGATAAAAGGCTGTCGAGCCTCCACTACTTAATGTCTGCTCCTGACTCGTTACGATCCATGAACCCTCCGTAAAAAAGAAATCGGCGGTATCGCTGGTTACATTCAAAACCGTATCGCTGGTTTGACTTTCGGTTGTAATCGTGAAATCTTGCTGCGCACCTGTAAACTGATTAATAATCGTCACAATCTGCCCGACCTTGTACTCTCCGTCTACTGTTCGCGCTGTGATCGGAATAGTGGTGACGGTTGATGCTTCGTCTATGTCTGCGGTAGTCCGGGGAAAAAGTGCGTCTAGTACCGAAGTGGTTTCTGACTGTCCGGGTGGCGCGTTAATAACTGGCGTACCTCCTTCTATTACCGGAATCTGTGTATTGATGTCGTTTCCTTCGTTATCTATTGCACCTATAATCTCGTCCAGTTCTTCGCTGCTTGATGTTGTACCCGTGGTGTCTAGTAAGTACCATTCACCTGCCATCTGATCAAGATTTCCCGTAAATTTTCCTTTGTGCAGTATCCACCTGTTTGAATTGTGAACCATCGTTTGGTGGATGTTCGTCATCGACATTTTTATGGTAGCGCGTAGCGTCTTAATCGGTACACTCTGCGTTCTTATTATCTCTTTTGTCAGCAGTACTTCCAAGCTCTGCGAAGCGGTAGCACCTAAGCCCCAATCTACGCCATCAATAAAAACACTGCCGTCGTCGATCTTCAGTACTCCGTACCCGAACTCCTGACCTATAACTGAATTAATTACTCTTTTCTCTGTGTTGCCTGACGTAGCATTTATGCCTATTACTTTTCGCGTGTTTGACCATTGGGATAATTCACCACCGGGAAGCGGCGAAAGTTGCAAATTAAAAAACGACCAGTTAAGGCCAGTAATTCCTGAGCTTACAATTGTGCCGGTAGTGTCATAACTGCCTACATACGAAATCGTAAAAGATACGTCGCCGCCAGTAGAAAATGGGATAGTTTGAAATGAGATTGGAATGTTCCCACTGCCAAGGAATTGCGACGGTGAACCCGGTACTGTTACGTCAACCGGGATAATTAGCTCGTAGTTTGCGACGGTGGCGCTAATTTCTTGCGCCTGCTCCGTTGTTGCACCGAAGCCAGTGAAACTCGTAGTTCGCTTCAGGTAGTTAGTATCTACCTGAAGCGTAATATTGAACTTCATGAACGATGGTCTGTTTCCGGTAACTACCAACGAGTAGTAAAAATTTGAACTAACTAAAAAACCAGTCCCGTCTGATACGTCATACGATGTCGGGCTTTCCGGTATTGTTGGCTGGTCGGTATGATCCCAGATGTACCCCTGCGCAATATTAGAAAAGCCCATATGTACATAGTTCACTTGGGCGTAGTTCAGGGCCGGAAAAAAGGAGTAAAAGCCACCCGCATATTTTTCTGTGAATAGGGTAGATACTGTATTATCCATCGCCAACGATCCAGATATTACGAGCGATCCGGCAGCGGTATATAAATAAGTCGTAAAACTTGAGCTTTCGTGATAATTATGTTGCGTGAAAAAAAAGGAGCCATTCACCATCTTGAACTGACAATGAAAAACTAAACAAAGCTGCTCTAATACTCTGTAGACGCTGCTATACTTATACTCTCCTTTGTCGTCTACCTGATACAATGCGCGGTGTTCAAAATAAGTGTTTGCCATCACGTCGCCAGCCTTAATTGAGGCGGGCTTCCAATTTGTAGCCACTACCATCGCCCATGCATTAGTGGTAATCAAATCAGCAGTTCCAATTTTGCCGACAATATTTGAAAGGTGTTCTACTACGCTTTTGCTTCCTGAATAGGGGCCAGATGTGTCCTTGTAAGCGATAGTTTGTAATCGCTTAATTCCATCCGTTGCGGTTACGCGGAATATCGGGAGAATTGCAAAGGGCTTATCTTCGTATTTTACCAAGTCTGGCAAAATGATTCCTACCCATCTTTCCGCGCTGCTTGTGCTAATTAGTAATCTAAATTGACCTTCGTAGGCGCTGTTTAGGTCGTCTATTAAATCTTGAATATCTTGATTCTCGACGTAAATATTTACGTCGCATTTTGATGTTAGAATTGGTGCTCTTAGCTGTTGCTTTTCCCCTGAGTACGATATTTCAAAACCTTTATCATCTGTGCGAAAATCAATAACACTCCCCGAATAGGCGGCATCATGAATCTCTATTGTATAAGAGGTTTCATTTTCGTTTGAAAAAAACGTACAACTAAGCCGTATCGCCATCTATGAAAATCTGTTATATTTGGTTTCTGTTTGCTTCATTAATATCAACAAGTCTTCGCCACTGATCCGGGCCTCCAACGTACCGCCACCTGCACCTGTGTATCTGTTTAATTTGTCAAGCGGAATAACAGCCTCCCCTGAAGATAAGCGAGCCGGGAAAGTGTCGTTGGGGTATCCTGGGGGAATGATACCGCCGGTGGCGAGAGGTATTCCAGAAAAAACGCTGCCAAATATGGCCTTAAATCCTCCTGCTGTTGCGGTTGAACCGGGAAAGATAATTGACATAACGGCAGCCACTGCAACCGCTTTCGCCAATGTTATCGTTAGTTGCTTAACTAAGTCCACGAGCGCTTTTTTTGCACCCTGAACAAATCCCTCAAAAGCGTTTTTTCCTCCTTGTTCGATGATCTGAAAGAACCCATCAAAAGCGCTTGTAAGAACACTGCCAACTACACCAGAAACTGCTTGTATCTGTTGTGCAAAAAGTCCTTGCTTCTCGTTAAGTATATCCAACTCACTGCCTAGTAAATTGTATTGCTCCATCAGTGTCTGAACCGCTTCACTTTGCGGAGTGTAACCTTCGTCCAGAAGTGACTGTATAGACTGCTTCGTATAGTTCAGCTTTTCCTGTAATACATCGCCAGCAGTAGCACCGAATAGCCTAGACGCTTCGGTTGCTTTTTCCAGCCCTTCGCGGTATGCGTCTAATGTAAACACCGCTGTTTCGTCTATACTAAAATCAAACTCGCCCAATCCTTCCACGTCAGCGTCTAAAAATTCTATTTCGGGTGTGACTGTTATTTTTTGCGTTGCATCTTTATCGCCGTCTTTATCGCCACCGCTGCCGCTAAGGTTCGGAGTCAGGTCACCTTCCAGGTTGAACAAGCCTTGGATAGAATCAATTTTGCTTTTCAAAACATCTTCTACGCCATCAGCCCCGCTTGCTAGCTCGCGCCTGTATTCGTTAGCAAACATTCGCTTAGCACCTTCCCTAAGAGAGTTTTCTAATGTTTCATTATATACATTGCTTATGTTCTCCGCTAATGATTTTCCATCCCCTTTTAGCGTGTTCAGCGCTGCCTTAAAGTCGCCAGACGATGCTTGCTTTAGCGCTTTAAACGGACTAATCAATGTTTCCACTAACCCATTTACCGCTGCTTTTGTAGCAGCCACAAAAGCATCAACTTTTGCACGAAAAAAAATAAGTGCTTTGTCTACGCCGCCAAAACGTTTTATTAGATTACTTGCCGCCAATCCTATAGCTACAAAAACAGCTATAATAAGTCCAGCCGGGCCAGCCAACGCTGCTAAGCCTGTGCCAATGAACACAATGCCTTGCGCTAGTCCAGCAATACCTAAAAGCAACGGCCCGATTGCTGCGGCGATTCCCGCAAATCTTATTATAGCGCTCTTTGTTTCAGGGGAAAGCTCGTTGAATCTTGTTATTAATTCGTTTAGTCGGTCTGCTGCTTTTCGGATATACGGCGCTAATATTTCACCAAGACTAATGGCTGCGCCCTCCGCTGCTGACTTTAATTTTTCAAAGCTACCAGATAACGTATTTTCCATTACCTCAGCCATGCGCCGCGCCTCTTCTTCGCTATCCATGAAGTCAGCCGTAAGCCCTGTTATTTCCTCCCTATTATTGGCAATGATAGTGGCTACTGTTGCGCCACGTTTCCCGAAAAGCTCCATAGAGGTAGATAGCGGATTAGTAGAACCCCTAACCTTCTCCATTGCTTCATTCCATGTCAAACCCTTGTCTGCTAGGTCTAAGAATATATTTCTTAGCGCAGCGCCAGCGCTAGATGCATCAACACCCCTGTTAACCAGCGTACCTAACACGGCAGTAGTTTGCTCCATACTTGCCCCGGCCTGCGTCGCGACAGGTGCAACATAAGCCATTGCGTCACCAAATTTTTGCAAATCTAGCGCGGTACTTGAAAAACTATCAGCCATGACATTGCTCACTCGGAGCATCTCGGTAGCATCTAAGCCAAAACCCCTAAGCGTTGAAGCGGCGACCGTTGCCGATTGCGCTAAGTCCTCGCCTGTAGCGAGTGCTAAGTCTAAGATTGCGGCTGTAGATTGTTCGATTTCTTTAGGAGAAAACCCAAGCTTTGATAAGTTAAGTTGCAGTCCTGCTACCTGTGAAGCGGTGAATTGAGTTGTTCGGCCTAATTCAAGCGCACTATCTTTTAGGTCAGCAAACGCTTTTTCAGTTGCGCCAGAGACGGCTTTGACTTTCGCCATCGCTAGTTCAAAGTCAGCAAAAACTTTTACGCTTACCCCACCTAGCGCCGCGATAGGGCCACTGATTTTTTGCGTTAACGTAGAGCCAACCCTTTCTACATCGCGTGAAAACTTGTTTAGACTGCGCTTTGCCTTGTTGAGCTGTCTTTCCAACTGCCCGACATCAACGCCAAGAATTATATTCAGCCTGTTTTTTGCCATTTTTCTCGCATTCTTTTGTCTGTTTCCGCAAACTTAGATTTGATCTCTTCGGGCGACATTTTGCGCCCTGCCGGTATCGTTTTTGCTTCTTTCTCCCAGGGGAAAATAGTGATGTCCTGCGGCTTGATCTTACGTCCTTTCTTAGCAAACATTTGCAGTATTAAAGCACTTTGCCATCTTACGCGCTCCCATTCGTACCGCTCGCGGCGGCTCTCCACTTCAAAGAATCCCTCGATTCGATACTGCAATCTGCGCAATGTCGTATCGTTGTACTCTTGTTCCGACATACGCAAGCTACCCAACGCCAACTTTTCTAGCTCTGCCCAGCTTGTTTCTTTGTTGTTCGTCGTTTCTTCGGTGCTTGCTTTTTCACGTTTCCCGGCTCCGGCATTGCGACATTGAAAACGTCCATAATCCTTGAAAGGGCTTCGCTGTCTTGGTCGAGCAAATCGCCCACGTCCTCAACGGCGAGCGTGAATTGACCGGTTGCCGCTCCGTCCTTTCGGGCTTTGCGGAAACCGTCAGCCAATCCACACCATACCAGGATTAGTGTATTTTCTAAGTCTAAATGTTCATCAAGATTACCTAATTCCTTTAAGCTCAACCCCGCGTTCCGGGTGAATTTTGCAAGTGCGTTCATTCCGAAACTTACAGGGTAGTCTGTGCCATCAATCGTTACGTTCGTGTACATCCTTTTTCATCTTTGTTTAATAATTACCAATCGTCACCGCCCCATTTACATCAATTGTCATCGAGTAGGTTGCGTTATCTTCTACAGGTGAGTCTATACTCATCTCCGTTACATAGCCTGAACCGCTATACATATCATCCCCTGAAGCGGCGCGAAACTGCCACTCAAAAGGCGTTTCATTAATGAATAGCGCTGCAATGTCGTCCGGGTCTTTCCGGTCGCTATAGGCTGTATTCGCATCGGTATTGTAGAAAGCATCCACCGAAATCGTAGCGGACTTTTGCCCAATGGAGAAAGTAGTCCAGCCACTACCCGGATTATCCTTATGTATCGTTTCGCGTTTTTCGGCAGTCATAGAGAAGCTACAGGAAGTACTGTATCCTATCGCTTCGCCTGATACCCAAATTCGAAAGTCTGTGCCATTAAGCACCCCTGCGGTCTGTGCCATGTTCGTTTATTTTTTTTGTTAATATTTTACTCTTATTCTATACTGTTGCGTCAAGTGGAAAAGTGCTAATTCGGGAATCAGAACCTCATCACTTGCGCCTTCGTATATCGTTCTATCTATTGCGACATCTGCCACCGTTCCCCGGTATCTATCCAGCGCTGTTCGTATCGTATCGGCTGTGTCGACTAATCGTTCTGCTCGTTCGTCGTATAACTCAATCAACAACGTGTCCACGCTGCCTATTACACCATCCTTTGTGTCCTGCGGTTGCTTCTCTGTAATTCGGTAGATGAGCGCGGGAAACTTGATATTTTCTGGAACAAATGTCGGATACAACCTAGTGCCTAACGCCGCCGTTACGGTCGAATCGTTTGCCAAAATGCTATACACCGCCTTGTGTGTTTTTCTACTCATTTCCAGAAGCTTAATTGGATCGTTGTTGCTTTTCTTCGTTTCTCTATTTCTCCGCTTACAATAATTAGCACCGTCTTTCTTTGCGCTGCTAATGCGGGTTCCATAATATCTCGCCTAAAGTCTTCTCGGCTTTTGTAATTCTTAGCCATCGCTGCATAGTAGCCGGAAGAGTTGCCCGGATTTCGGCCAATGTTTTTAGATGTAATCCTCCTTTTGATTTTTGGCCCTATCACCGCATTTGGTGTTTTCAGCCGCTTAGTTTTGTTCAGGTACATCAAACTGTTAATCAGATTGCCGGGATGAATAGCTATGCGTTCTTTTAAGTTATCCCCTGACTTTATTTTCCCTTGTTTAAGTCGATAGTAATAATGTACTTTTTTTGATTTCAGTCCTTTATTCATCGCTATGCCCTTGGCTGAAATCACTACTGTTTTACTTGCTTTCTGCATCGTAGCCCGCCGCCATTCTGTATCTGCAAAGCGATTCGCAACTTTGTCCAATTCTTTGAGCGCCTTTTGCAACTCAACCTTATCTATCTTAATCGCTTCATCCATCGTCCGATAAAAATGTACCGTCGTCGTCGATCAAAGGGAAATCGTTATCGTCTATCAATAGTCCTCCGTCGTCGTTACTGTCGCTATCTCCTAAGTACTGCACCACTTCTAACTGCATGTACCGATTATGCGAGTAGGGTAGGATTGATCGTATTTCCCATTCCAGGCCGTCAAAAATCATCCGGTATTGTGCCTCTATTTCTGCGTTGTAGCGGATCGTCGTCAGTGCGCTTGTTATGTTTGTGTATCGGTCTGCAATCATCCGATCATCACTATCCACTTGTTTGTAATCCACATTTGCCCAAATCGAATCTCCTGTTACCCATGTATGTACTTCTCCGCCTACCGCGTCAATCGAGGTGTGCGGTGACACAAATCGCACTTGGTGACGCATTCTACCAATGCGCTCTTTCTTGTTATTATGTTCGCCTATCGGAAAAGCCATATTCTATACCCTGCGCTTTGAAGTTCGTACTCTGCCGCTGTTGGCATTCGCTTAATACTATCTTCTCTATTCTCGTAAGCATTTGCGATAGTTAGTAGCATTGCACGTTTGATCGGTGCGGGTAGTGCTCCTGCATCATCCCAACCAATTGTGTACACTACCGTCACTCTCGCTATCTCGTCGTACAATGTAGGCTTAATAACTCCGTACGCTTTCCGGATTCGTGCCGGTTCGTCGTAGGTGTCAACTATGTAGTTACCGCTTGCCCATGTTTGGGTAGCTCCTGCGGAGTCCTTGTAACTAATACTTAACACGCTACGAACCGGGGATCGGGACAAAGTATCTGGTAAATCATCGCATAGCTCGGTAACTGTTTGAGGTAGCAATCCGATATTACAATGCCGTTCTACCCATTGCCGCGCTGACTTGATCAGCAGGGTAATTAGGTCGTCATCGGTAGTGAAATCTACCTTCAGATAGTTCTTAACCTCCGTCAACGTCAGTGGCTCGCTTGTAGGCTCGGTTGTTACTTTCCAACTCATTTTTTCTTTGTTCTTCTTCGTGTAGTTTGCCTGGCTCTTGCAGGCTTGCTCTGTGCGGTTTCGATCTCTTCTACCAACTCAGCGAACCCGGCAGAAATTAGCCCGGTTGCTTCCTTTACAGTGGTTTCAATGATCGAGCCTGCCGGGTGCATTTCTACACCCGACACGCTAGTCAATAATCGTATTTTAACCTTGTCAATCATTACGCTTGTACTAAGAGCTTGATCGCTCCTACAGGAATAAGTTTTGCGTCGTAGCGACTAAACGCTAAAAACCCTTGCGAAAGATTGGCCATATACAGTTCGTTCAGGCGTACAAAGGTTGGGGTTCGTACTTCGCGAATGACGTAGTAGGAAAAGTCACCAAATGCGATAGACTTAACCCCGGTCGCAATTGTCGGCATGTCCTGATTAATTACGTAATTGTAACCCCAAATTGTATTTCCTTCTCCTCCGCTCCGCATATCAGGAACCCAAAGCGGGGAAGAATCAGAGCTACCTAGTTGCAGCTTCTTAATTGCTGCCAGGGTGCTATCATTGAACATTAATCGCACGTTCGGCCCCATGCGGTACGCAGGGTCAACGCTGTGTATCAGATCGAGAATTTCGGTTGATGTGATAGCCGTTGCGCTAGCTGCTGTCTTTCCAGTTGGCGCTCCACCTGAAGCCGCCAATAGTCCGGTTGGTTTGCTCGAACCGTCGCCAGTCGTGAAGGCGGTATTTAATGCGCGGCCCATCCGAATACCTAGCATTTCGTTGAGGTATCCAACTACTCCCACCTGCTCATCCTGAATTTCTTCCATTGAAAGCAATACGCTAGAGCGGTAGGTATAAGAACCTAACTCAATGCGAGAGAAAGAAAAGTCTTGCAAAGTGGTTGCACTTGCTTCTACTGTCAGCAAGGCAGCGGTCGCGGTATCATCCGTGTAGGTATGGTTCCACGTTCCTCCGGTTTGCGTTCTGATTACTCGCGCGGCAGACATCATCCCGCCGTATTGTTTCAAAACTTTTGTCCATTCGCGGTCCAGTTCTTCAGGTACAGCGTAGCCACCATAAATACCGCCTGTTGTTTCAGTAGTAATGGTAGAAGTACCCCGCTTTTCAAGGACGTTCAAGCTGCGTTTGTTCGCCCGCTGTCCGTTCTTCATGAAGTCGGCAAACGCATCAAAATATTGCTCTTCGTTGCTGCGTGTGTCTTCGGGCTCAACGTTCATTCCTAGAATGTTTTGCCCCTGAACCTGTGCGTCCATGCCTGTAATAATGCTACGGGCTTGAATGGCTTTGTCAAGCTTTTCTTGATCCTCGTGCATTTTCATAAATTGCCCGTTTTCTTCATCGGACAAATCCCGGCTTTCGCCTTTAGCGCGGTTGATAAGATCGCGCATCTGTTCGCGTATATTGAGGTACTCGTGCCTCAAATCTGCAACACTTTTCATCTTTTGTGTTTTAAATTATTAAATTAACATGTCCTCTGCGCGATCGCGAAAAGGCGTGTTTTTTACTGCTGTTTTTGAATCTTTCTTGTGTTCCTCCTGCCACTTATCGCGGCTTCGTATCGCTACCGTCGCGTCAGGATAGGCCGGATAAGTAACCGGGCTTACATCAAAAAGGCGGTGTACCTTTGTAATAATCCTTGTAGTTTCCACCACTTCTCCCGCGTCGTTTTTGCGTTCTTCCCAATCATCTTCTGCAATCGTGAAACCGAAAGAGCTTTGGCTTACATCGCCACGTTTCAGCATTTCGCGTAAGTCGCGCCCTGCTGTAGTGTCGGGTAATTCGAAGCTATATCTAAGCCCTTTTTCGTCTACACTTAGCGCCAACGTTCCTGAACTGCTACGAGCCAGAAGCATATTAGGATCGTGATTGAATAGCGCTCTAACGTCGCTCATATCTGCATTGTCGAAGGCTTTGGGGTCGATCCGCTCCCGGAAGCCCCACATTTCTTCAGACATCGAATTGAAAACTGCGGCATATCCGGTGACGGTCTTACCGTCTTCGCTTGCTCGTAGTTCTGCATTGTATGTTCTTGTTTCTTTATTTTTCATCGCTAGAAATCTATTGTTTTATTGATCCTCACCAGGTATATTTTTTTCTGGTTCCGGTTTTGGTTCGGTGGGGTCGTGCATGTTCATCGGCACGAAATACTTAGCACCACTCCCGTCTGCAATTGGATTGTATTTTCACGTGCGCGTATTTCGTCTC
>Ga0213858_10000260_pt1 | contig 25929 bp, 17 predicted proteins | sample PICome_FD_160122 | JGI IMG/M metagenome (GOLD analysis project Ga0213858, IMG submission 160122) | Coastal seawater microbial communities near Pivers Island, North Carolina, United States - PICO245 | ecosystem: Environmental > Aquatic > Marine > Coastal | place: USA: North Carolina | collected... | reverse complement strand
CGGGTAGTGGATCATCGGCTTGTCGTACACCGGCATCAGCTGCTTGCTCACTGCGGATGTGAGCGGTGCCAGGCGGGTGCCACTGCCTCCGGCCAGGATGATACCTTTATGCGTCATCAATCAGCCACTACACTGCCGCAGCATTCCAGCACGGGGCCTCAGGGGCTTTCAGGCTGAGCCACTCGCGACAGCCAGGCACGAAAACCCTGAAGGTCGGCCGCCAGGGCCTCCCACACAGCCGGCAGATCGCGAATCAACAGGGCGATGGGTTCTGGCCGCAGTTCATCGGCGTAGAGATTGCGCACCAAATGGCGAAAACGCAGGTACTCCTGCAGGCTCTGTTGCGTGCGCTCCCTCAGCACGGCGGGCCGGCTTTCGCTCTCTAAAGCCATGCGCTCCAACAGGCGCCGGTGCCAGCCCTCACCGCGCGCCGGCGTGCCGCCATTCACCACCCTGCTCACAAGCAGGAGGGATCGCTCCACACCGGTATAGAAACTGTGCAGACGCAGTGCTGCGGCCTCAACCACGTCTGATCCGTCCGGCAGACGGGGCTCCATCGCCTCAAGACCTTGCACCAGCTTCTGAAGCCTCTTCTCTTCCCTCAGGAGGTCGTCGCGCAGTTCCAGGAGGTCGGACGGGGTCATGACAACGGTTTAAAGCTCCTGGCTGTGGCGCAGGAAACGGGCCAGCAGATCAGGTGGCAGATCCTCGGTGCGCTTGAGATCAACGCTGAGCGGGCCAGTGCGCTCCGCCAGGGCGACCGCCTCCAGCCAACCTTCCGGCGGCAAGCCCTCAATCAACAGATCCAGATCGGAATGCTCGCGAAACCCTGACGTCAGAACTGAACCGAAGCACCAGATCCGCGTGATCGAGGGCCAGCGCTGCCGCCACAGAGACGCAGCCTCCCGCACCTGGTCGAGCCCCTGAGCACGGCGCTGCTCCAGGCGCTGCTGGTCGGCCGCAAAGCGCTGCTGCCAATGGTGCTTGGCATGAACCGTCATGCTCCGATTTTGACTGGGACCACAAGACGGAGGGGGTAAGGAGTAAGGACGCATTCCAGCTAGCTTGTCTTGATCGGGATCAAGACACCTGCATGACCATCGACATCGCCACCGTCACAGCCAAAGGGCAGGTGACGGTGCCCAAAGCAATCCGGGAAGCGCTCGGGCTGCGCCAGGGCGATCGTTTGTCCTGGGAAGTGGACAACGGCACAGCACGGGTGAAGGTTGTCTCCCCCCTTAATCTCGACTATCTGCAAGGGCTAGAAGCCAACCTTCAGGACTGGGCCAGCGCAGCCGACGATGAAGCCTTCGCAGACCTGTGACGCCTGAGCCCTACCCCACGTTTTCACTGGTGCGAGTTCCGTTTCCTTTCAAGGACCGCACCTCTTTGAAGCGGCGCCCTGCCTTAGTGGTGTCGGCGCCACACTTTCAAGCCAACAGCGGCCATTTGGTGTTGGCCATGGTGACCAGCGCCACGAACTCCAGCTGGCCCCACGATTGGGCAATCCAAGAGTTGAAGGGCACCGGGCTACCAAAGCCATGCGTGGTGCGGCTCAAACTCTTCAGCCTGGATGAGCGATTGATCCTCAATGGCCTGGGGGCCTTGGCCACCAGCGACCGCAACGGTGTGACCGAGTGCCTGCGGCAGTTGTTACCTCTGCGGTGAATCGCCGCACCCTTGCTGAGGCCGCATCAGAGAATGACTGGATGACCAGCTACCGCCTGGTGGAGCATGCGCCCGGAGCTCCCGGGCTGCGCTGGTTCGGCATGGGGCCCGACCTACGCCCAAGCCGCGGCCTGCTGAAACTGCGGCGCCTGTTTCAGAAGCACGCCTTCTGGGCCCGGGACCGCAGCTTCCGGGAGCTGCAACGGATGCTGGCGGGGAGTGATGTGGTGGTGAGTCTCTGGCGCGGCAAGCGATTGGTGGGATTCGGACGGGCCACAAGCGACGGCATTCATCGGGCTGTGCTCTGGGATGTGGTCGTGGCCGGCGATCTGCAGGGCCGCGGCCTGGGGCGCCGGGTGGTGGAGGCGCTGCTGAGTGCCCCTTCAATCCGCCAGGCGGAACGGGTATACCTGATGACCACCAATAGCGCCGGATTTTACAAACAATTGGAGTTCGAACCAGCGGCGCCACAGCAACTGCTGGTTCGAAAGCAATGACTTGAGGCAAGCGGATGAAGAGATTCGAACTCTCGACCCTCTCCTTGGCAAGGAGATGCTCTACCACTGAGCTACATCCGCAGGTCGGACGCTTGGGCTGTGTCCCTCGCGACCTGAAGAGCATGCAACACGGAGGGGCCCTCGGTCAATCCAACCGTCATGAACCAGCTGGCAAAGCCCGCATCAGGCTGCCCATCTCCAGGGCCTGCAGGCCATAGCTCCAGCCGAGGTTGCTCTTGATACCGGCCCGCTCCAGCGCCTGTTGCATCGTGTCGGTGGTGAGCACACCGAAGATCACCGGAACACCAGTGTTGCGCGCCACGGCGGCAATGCCTTTGCTCGCTTCCGCCACCACCACATCGAAATGGGGCGTATCGCCGCGGATCACCGCCCCGAGAGTGATCAGCACCTGATAACGACCACTGCGGGCCAGGCTCTGCGCCACCACAGGTAATTCAAACGATCCTGGCACCCAGGCCAGATCCAGCTGAGAACTCTCCGTCGACGTATCGATCCCGTGCCGCGCCAGGCAATCCAGGCAACCGCTCAGCAACTTGCCGGTCACAAGGTCGTTGAAACGGGCCACCACCACCGCAATACGCAACTCCTGCACATCGGTGAAACGTCCTTCAAAGGTGGCCATCGCCGCTGGGAGTCAGAACTCCCATGCTGGCATCACACCACAAAGAAGCTCATTCCCCAGTTCACCAGCACCAACGCCACCCAAACGATGCCGCCCAGAAGGATCAGACGGTTGGAGCGACCGCTGTCTTCACTGGAGGCATAAAGCACAGGCACCGCCACGATCAGGGCAAATGACATCACCACCAGGGCCAGCACGGTGAGGGTGTTCAGGATCTGCATGGAGAGGAGCGACGCCGGGTCGATGGCGCGATTCTCACACGCAAGAGGGCTCGCCTTCCCCAGGCAGACCGAGAAGCGTTACAGGTTGTGGGGATGACGACCGACCTACGCTCACCCCGACCGAAAGCAGCCCGTGCTCAAGCCAACGCTTCCCGATCTGAACGCCCTGATCGGCACGCAGGGCCTGGATCTGCTTAGGCAGCACACGCTGCTTGACTCCCTGATCGAGCGGATGCTGATCAGCAGCTTGATCGCCCAGGTGGAACTGGATGCCGCCAGCCTCGAGGCAGCGCGCGAGGCCTACAGCCGCCAGCACCGCGTCTCGCCTGACGCCGTCCCCAGCGACAAGCTCGAACGCCCCCTGCGCCTAGCCAAACTCGCCCGCGACCAGTTCGGTGCCAAAGCCGAAGCGCGCTTCCTGCAGCAGAAGGGCCGGCTGGATCGCGTCGTCTACAGCCTGTTGCGCCTGGACAGCCGCTCCCAGGCCCAGGAGTTGTATCTGCAGATCGCCCACGGTGAGGCCGACTTTCCCCAACTGGCCTCCCGCTTTTCCCAAGGCCCGGAACGGAGCACCAACGGCGTGGTGGGCCCAGTCCCTCTCAACCAGGCACACCCCACCCTCTCCGACAAGCTGCGCGCCGCCCAGCCCGGGACTTTGCTCGAACCATTCCGCATCGATCGCTGGTGGGTGGTCGCCCGCCTGGAGCGCTACGCGGCAGCCAGCTTCGATGCCCGGATGGCCGAACAGATGAGTATGGAGCTGCTGCAGGAATGGCTCCAACAGGAAACAGCCCGTACATTGGGCGCGCTCAATCGAACTGCGGGCGACGCTTCCAACCCATGACCCAGGCACCCGCCGGTCAGTTGATCCAACAAGACTGGTTCGGCTGCCTGAGCAAGGACGCACAACAGCAGGTGTTGCAACAGGCCCAGCTGCTCTCCTTTGACCTGGGGCAGCAACTGGTGGACCCCGGTGTGATTCCCGGCCGGGTGCTGATCCTCCTCAACGGGCGTGCTCGCCTGGTTGGGCAGAATCAGGGTCGCCTGCTCTCCCTGGGCAAATTCGAAGCCGGCGCTGTGCTCGGTGCCGCCAGCCTGCTCAACGGTCGCGGGATCGAAAATCTGATCGCCAGCGATGCACTCACCGCTGCAGCGCTGGCGGATGAGCTCTGGGCTGAGCTGTATCAACACAACGACAGTTTTCGCCGTTGGTGCCAGGCCCAGCTGTGGGCCTCGGAAATCGCAGCCCTGATCCAGGATCTGCAAACGAAGAGCGTCCGCGCTTACTCCACCTCCGAAGAGCTTCTTCAGGAAGCGCTCCAGAGCGCCCGCCGCGTCCCGCTGGATCCCACAGCCCTCGAGGAAGCAGAAACGGCCGGACGCCAGGTGTTTCTGACGTCGGCCTGGGAGGGCAGCAGCCCGGGCTCACGCATCACTCCCCTATCGCTGCCTGCCGAGAGCCAACCCTTCCCTGCTCGCCTGATCAGCCTGCCCAGCGAGCTGGTGGAGCGCATCCTCAGCACCCCGCCGCCAAGCGCAGCCCCACCCAGAGCTTCGACCAACGCCTCCGATGGCGACTCCACTGCGGAGCAGTCCTTGAATCCAACGCCGGCGGGACCGACACCGGTGAGCCGCTTCAGCCCGGATGGCGATTGGCTCGAACGGCTGCGCCTGATCCGGGCTGAGGGCGTGTTGCAGGAAACACTCGCCTGTTTCCAGATGTTGGCGCAGCTGATGACGCTGCCCTTCCGCCGTGATGCGATCGAGAAAGTGCTGCGGGAGATGACCCAACGCGGTCAGGAACCGAACCTCCGTCTCTGTGGTCAGATCGCCGCAGGGCTCGGGCTGCATGTGTCCGGTGCCCATGTGACTGCCGCCATGGGCACCCGCCTGCAGACCCCCACCCTGGTTCCCTGGAAGGACAGCTTTGCCCTGGTGGCCCGCAGCAACCAGAGCGGCCTCACCCTCGCCTCACCCCGCGACGGCATCGTGGAGCTGGCGCCCGATCAACTCGAAGCAGCCTTCCCAGACGGCCTGGATGTGCTGCTGCTCGAACGTTCCAACGCCACGCTCAACCAGAGCTTCGGCCCCTCCTGGTTCTGGCCGGCGCTGCGCCGTCACCGTAACGTGCTCGTGCAGGTGCTGGCCGCCAGTTTCGTGGTGCAGCTCTTCGCCCTGGCCAATCCCCTGCTGATCCAGGTGATCATCGACAAGGTGATCACCCAGCGCAGCCTCGACACCCTCCAGGTGCTTGGCATTGCCCTGGTGGCCGTGACGCTGCTGGAGGGAGTGCTGGGAAGCCTCAAAACCTTCCTGTTCTCAGAAACCACCAACCGGATCGATCAACGCCTCGGCGCCGAGGTGATCGATCACCTGCTGAGGCTGCCGCTCGGCTACTTCGACAAGCGACCCGTCGGTGAACTTGGCTCTCGGATCAGCGAACTGGAAAAAATCCGCAACTTTCTCACCGGCCAGGCGCTCACCACCCTTCTCGATGCGGCTTTCTCTGTGATCTACATCGTGGTGATGGTGATCTACAGCTGGCTGCTCACCCTGATCGCCCTGGCGGTGCTGCCCATCCAGATCGCCCTCACCTTGATCGGCGCTCCCCTCTTCCGCCGCCAATACCGCCAAGCGGCGGAGGCCAACGCCAAAACCCAGAGTCATCTGGTGGAGGTGCTCACCGGCATCCAGACCGTGAAAAGCCAGAACGTGGAAATGGTGAGTCGGTTCTCCTGGCAGGAGCTTTACGCCACCTACATCAACCGCTCATTTGAAAAAACGATCAGCGGCACCGTACTGAACCAGACCTCCCAGGTGCTGCAGAAGCTGTCGCAGTTGCTCGTGCTCTGGGTGGGCGCCACGCTCGTGCTCAGCGGTGATCTCACCCTGGGCCAGTTGATCGCCTTCCGGATCATCTCCGGCTACGTGACCCAGCCCCTGCTGCGCCTCTCGAGCATCTGGCAGAGCATCCAGGAGCTGAAGGTCAGCTTCGAGCGTCTGGCCGACGTGATTGACACGCCGCAGGAATCGGATTCGCTCGACAAAGCCAAAGTGCCCCTGCCGCCGATCGAGGGCGAGGTGCACTTCGAAAACCTCAGCTTCCGCTTCCGGCCCGACATGGATCCGGTGCTCAAAGACATCAATCTGGAAGTGAAGGCCGGCACCTTCGTGGGGATCGTGGGACAGAGCGGCAGCGGTAAAAGCACCCTGATGAAATTGCTGCCGCGGCTCTACAGCCCCGACCAGGGCCGCATCCTGATCGACGGCTACGACATCGACAAGGTGGAGCTGTATTCCCTGCGCCGCCAGATCGGCATCGTGCCTCAGGACCCGTTGCTGTTCTCCGGTTCGATCAGCGAGAACATTGCTCTCACCCAACCCGACGCCGGAAGCGATGAGATTGTGATGGCGGCGAAGCTCGCCGATGCCCACGACTTCATCATGGCCCTGCCCAGTGGCTACAGCACCCCGGTGGGAGAACGGGGTGCCTCGCTCAGCGGCGGCCAACGCCAGCGGATCGCCATCGCCCGCACCCTGCTGAGCAATCCGAAGCTGCTTGTGCTCGATGAGGCCACCAGCGCCCTTGATTACGAAACAGAGCGGCGGGTCTGCGACAACCTGGTGAGCGCCCTGCAGGACTGCACGGTGTTTTTCATCACCCACCGTCTTGCCACTGTGCGTCGCGCTGATCTCATCGTGGTGATGCATGACGGCGTCGTGGCCGAGATCGGCAGCCATGACGATCTGATGCAGGAACGCGGTCGTTACTACGCCCTTTATCGCCAGCAGGAGGCCGGTTGAGATGACTGACCACAAAATCAACCCCGTAGGCGGATTGATCCGCAGGGCCCAGGATCAACTGGAGCGACGGGCTGGCTCCCTCACCCACAACGAATCCGTTCTTCAGCAGAGCAACGTCTGGCTTCGCTCGGTGACCTGGGCGTTGGTGGGCACCACGGTGATCGGCATTGGCTGGTTGGCGATCGCCCGCACCGAAGAAGTGGTGGTGGCCCAGGGCAAGCTCGAGCCCGTCGGAGATGTGAAGGATCTGCAGATCCCTTCCGGTGGCGTGGTGAAGGCAATTCTGGTGAAAGGTGGCGAACGGGTGAAAGAGGGTCAGGTGCTGATCGAACTCGATCAGAAGAGCAGCCGTCAGGAACTGAAATCCCTGCAGGAATCCCAGCGTCAGAAGCAACAGCAACTGCGGCAGAAACAGCAGCAGTTGGCCCTGAAACAGCAGGAGAAACTGCGCAGTGCCGAGATCAACCGCGAGCAGATCAGCAGCCTCGAAGCCCGACTGGCGCTGGAAGACAAGATCCTCAACCGCCTGACCAAGCTGGCGCAGGAGGGGGCCTCCTCGGAACTGCAGTATCTGCAGCAGCAGAACAAGGTGGAAGAGCTGCGCGGCAGCGTGAGCAAGGAGTTGGTGGAAGGACGGCGCCAGCAGAGTGTGCTCAATCAGCAAATTGAGCAGATCAATGCGGAAATCGCCGGCTTGCGCAGCGACCTCGCCCAGCTGCGCGCTCAGATCACAGAAGCGGAAGTCACCATCAGTTATCAGTCATTGCGAGCGCCGGTGGATGGTGTCGTCTTCGACCTGAAGCTCACCACGCCCGGCTTCGTGGCCCAGACCGGGGAACCAGCCCTCAAGGTCGTGCCCTTCAACACCCTGGAGGCGGATGTGGAGATCCCCAGCAGCAAGATCGGCTTCGTGCGCAAAGGGCAACCGGCGGAACTCAGCATCGATTCCTTCCCTGCCACCGATTTCGGTGTGCTCGAGGGCAGTGTGTCGTCGGTGGGTTCCGATGCCCTCGCGCCCGATGCCCAGAAGGGTCGTGATGAATACCGCTTCCCGGCCACGATCACGCTCGACAGCCAACAACTGAAGCTCAAGAACGGCACCAACCTGCCCCTGCAGGTGGGCATGTCTCTCACCGCCAATATCAAATTGCGCAACGTCAGTTACCTGCAGCTGCTGCTCAACACCTTCCGCAGCAAAACCGATTCCCTAAGGGAGCTCTGAGCTCGCCGCCCGCAGCAACGCATTCAGAGCAGCGCCCACCAGGCCGGCGCCACCGCGGCTGCCTTCCAGGCGGATCTGGGCCAACCCACTGACCGCCAGGCGCCGCTTGCTCTCCGCCACCCCCACAAACCCCACCGGCATGCCGATCACCAGACTCGGCAGTGACGTTCCTGTCGATAACTGATCCAGCAACTGCTCCAGAGCGGTGGGGGCGCTGCCGATCAGCACCACGGGCATGGGCTGACCGGTGGCCGCGGCCGCTCGGGTGAGCTCGGGCCAGGCCTGTGCCATCGCCGCCGCCGATCGGGTGGAGCCGGCAGGAGCCAAGGCCGGCGCCCAATCGAGCAGACAGCGCACGGGATTGCCAAGCGTGCGTGCCGCCATCGGCGCCACCGCCGCGGCCGCCATCGCCGTATCCGTGAGGATCAGGGCGCCATGGCGCAGCGCTTCGATCCCTTGCCCGCACGCTCCCTCGCTGAAGCGCAGCAGGGGCGCCAGGCTCAGATCACCGCTGCTGTGCACCAACCGTTCCAGCACCTGTTGTGGCACCGGCTCCAGACCGGTCTCGCCGAGATGCTCACGAATGCGCCGGATGCTTTCCGTGAAGATCGGGTGGTCGCTGGCCAGGGCATTGCCGATTGCTTCAGGCATCATCAGTGCTCAGGCCACCCTGCTGGCGCGTCCATGCCGATCCACCTGCTCTGGGGTGATGACAGTGCCGCTCTGGAGCGGGCCATCAACACGCTGATCGCTGATGCGGTGGATCCCGCCTGGAGCAGCATCAACCTGAGCCGTCTCGATGGCGCTGAAACGGGCCAGGCCCAGCAGGCCCTGGAGGAAGCGCGCACGCCCCCCTTCGGCGGCGGGTGCCGCCTGGTGTTGCTGCAGCGCTCGCCGTTCTGCAACGCCTGCCCGAGCGAACTGGCGGATCGTTTCGAAGCAGCGGTGCCCCTCATCCCCGACGGCAGCCATCTGCTGCTCGTGAATCCGGCCAAACCGGATGGGCGCCTGCGCACCACCAAGGTGCTGCAGAAGCTGGTGAAGGCAGGCAATGCAAGTGAGCAAAGCTTCCAACTGCCGGCGGTGTGGGATGGCGCCGGGCAGCGACAGCTGGTGGAGCGCACCGCCGCCGATCTGAAGCTCAGGCTCGAAGCCGACGCGGTGGATGCCCTGATCGAAGCGATCGGCAACGACAGCGCCAGGCTGAGCATGGAACTGCAGAAACTGGCCCTCCACGCCGAGAGCAGCGGCCTCGACAGCATCAGCGCCGCAGCCATCGCCCAACTGATCGATGGCCAGGCCAGCAACGCGCTGCAGGTGGGAGATGCCCTGCTGGAGGGCAACGTGGGCGAGGCGATCAGTCGCCTCGATGGCCTGATCGAAGCGGGGGAACCGGCCCTGCGCATCGTGGCCACCCTCACCGGCCAGATCCGCGGCTGGCTCTGGGTGAGCCTGCTGGAGCAGCAGGGTGAACGGGACGTGGGCGTCATCGCCAAGGCGGCCGGCATCGGCAACCCCAAGCGCATCTACGTGATGCGCAAGCAACTGAGGGGACGGCCTCCCAGCCGCTGCCTGAAGCTGCTGGGACGGCTGCTGGATGTGGAAGCCGCCCTCAAACGAGGCGCCCAACCAGGCGCTGCCTTCCGCGACGGGCTCTTGGGGTGACGTGAGCCCACGGCCTCAGTGAGACAATCGCCACCAACATGAGGCGTCATGGATGGCCCTGCTGGTGCAGAAGTTCGGCGGCACCTCCGTCGGCAGTGTGGAGCGCATCCAGGCGGTGGCCCGCCGCATCGCCAACCGCCGAGAGGAAGGGCATGACCTGGTGATCGTGGTGTCGGCGATGGGCCACACCACCGATGAGCTCACGGCCAAAGCCCGCGCCATCAGCAGCAACCCGCCCCAGCGGGAGATGGACATGCTCCTCGCCACCGGCGAACAGGTGTCGATCGCCCTGCTCTCCATGGCCCTGCATGCCCTCGGCGTTCCGGCAATGTCGATGACCGGCGCCCAGGTGGGCATCGTGACCGAATCCGCCCATGGCCGGGCCCGCATCCTCGACGTGCGCACCGATCGCCTGCGCAGTCGCCTTGGTGATGGGCAGGTGGTGGTGGTGGCCGGTTTCCAGGGCACCAGTCAGAGCAGTGGCGGCACCGCCGAAATCACCACCCTCGGGCGCGGCGGCTCCGACACCTCCGCCGTGGCCCTCGCTGCCGCCCTCGGCGCCGATGCCTGCGAGATCTACACCGACGTGCCCGGCGTGCTCACCACCGATCCACGCAAGGTGGCCGACGCCCAGCTGATGAAGCAGATCAGCTGCGACGAAATGCTCGAACTGGCCAGCCTCGGCGCCGCCGTGCTGCACCCCCGCGCCGTGGAAATCGCCCGCAACTACGGCGTCACCCTGGTGGTGCGCTCCAGCTGGAGCGATGAACCAGGCACCACCCTCACCAGCCGCAGTGCCCGGCCGATCGGCCGTGAAGGTCTGGAACTGGGCCGTCCTGTGGATGGGGCGGAACTGGTGGAGCGGCAGGCCGTGCTCGCCCTCTCCCATGTGCCCGATCAGCCCGGCGTCGCCGCCCGCCTGTTCGAAGCGCTCTCCGCCGGCGATGTGAATGTGGATCTGATCATTCAGGCCACCCACGAGGGCAACAGCAATGACATCACCTTCACGGTGGCGGAAACGGATCTGGAGAGTGCTCGCAGGATCTGCGCCGACCTCGTCGACACCATGGGCGGCGAACTGGTGGCCGAGGGCGGCATGAGCAAGCTGAGCATCAGTGGCGCTGGGATCATGGGTCGCCCCGGCATTGCCGCCGGGCTGTTCGACACCCTGTCGCGGCAGGGCATCAACCTGCGTCTGATCGCCACCAGCGAGGTGAAGGTGAGCTGCGTGATCGCTGCCCCCATGGGCGGCAAGGCACTGCGAGCCGCCAGCGAAGCCTTCGAGTTGTCGGAGCGGCAACTGCAGATCAACCCCGCCGCCTCCGGCGCCGGCGAGCCGGAGGTGCGTGGTGTCGCCCTCGATCGCGACCAGGCGCAGGTGAGCGTGCGCCATGTGCCCGACCGGCCCGGCACCGCCGCGGCCCTCTGCTCGGCCCTGGCCGACGCGGGCATCAGCGTGGATGCGATCGTGCAGTCGGAACGGCAACATGCCGATGGCAGCCGCGACATCAGCTTCACGCTCAAGCGGGAGGATCGGGCCGCCGCTGACCAGGCCCTCGGCTCCCTGCTGGCCCAATGGCCCGGCGCTGCCCTGGAGGAGGGCCCAGCCATCGCCCGGGTGAGCGCGGTTGGTGCCGGCATGCCCGCCACCGCCGGAACCGCGGGTCGCATGTTCCGCTACCTGGCCGAAGCCGGCCTCAACATCGAACTGATCGCCACCAGTGAGATCCGCACCAGCTGTGTGGTGGCGGAAGCGGATGGGGTGGCGGCCCTGCAGGCGGTGCATGCCGGCTTCGGCCTCGGGGGCAGCGTGAGGCATGAAGCCCAGGGCACGGCATCGCCTCTTGAGGTCTGAAGAGCCGAGCAGTGCTTCAGCTGCTGCCCACCAGCTTCTGGCGCAGCTGCTTGATCCGGTCGCGCAGGTTGGCGGCTTCTTCAAAGTCGAGCTTCTTGGCCGCCTCCTTCATCTTCGCTTCGAGCTGCTCGATCAGCTCCGGCAGGGCATCAAGGCCCATGCCATCGGTGTCATCCTCGAGGGCCTGCACCGCCTTGCCGGCCACCTGCACCAGATCCGCATCGGGGCCATCGGTCTTGAGTTTGCGGGACAGCTCCAGGAAGCTGAGGATCGAATTGCTCGCTTTCTTGCCCGCCGCCGTGGGCACGATCCCGTGCTTCTCGTTGTAAGCGTGCTGGATCTTGCGGCGGCGCTCGGTTTCCTCGATCGCCTTAGCCATCGAGTCGGTCATGGTGTCGGCATAGAGCAGCGCCACCCCCTCCACATGCCGGGCCGCGCGGCCGATGGTCTGGATCAGTGAGCGCTCCGCCCGCAGGAAACCCTCCTTATCGGCATCGAGAATCGCCACCAACGACACCTCCGGCAGGTCCAGGCCCTCCCGCAGCAGGTTCACCCCCACCAACACGTCGTATTCACCAAGGCGCAGATCCTGGATGATCTCGATCCGCTCGATCGAGTGGATCTCCGAGTGCAGGTAACGCACCCGCACCTCATTTTCGGCCAGATAGTCGGTGAGATCTTCCGCCATCCGTTTGGTGAGCGTGGTCACCAGCACCCGCTGCTGTTTGGCGGCACGGCTGCGGATCTCCCCCAACAGATCATCCACCTGGCCCGTCGTCGGCCGCACCTCCACGATCGGATCGAGCACCCCGGTGGGCCGGATCACCTGTTCAGCCACCTGACCCTTGCTCACCTTGAGCTCCCAGTCGCCCGGAGTGGCGCTCACAAACACCGACTGACGCGCTTTCTGCCAGAACTCATCTCCCTTCAAAGGGCGGTTATCGGCAGCGCTGGGCAAGCGAAAACCATGCTCGATCAGAACCTTCTTGCGGGCCTGGTCGCCGTTGTACATCGCCTGCAGCTGGGAGCAGGTGACGTGGCTCTCATCCACGATCAGGAGCCAGTCGTCGGGAAAATAATCAATCAGGCATTCCGGCGGGCTGCCCGCTTCCCGACCGGCCAGGTGACGGGCGTAGTTCTCCACGCCGTTGCAGTAGCCCACCTGCTGGAGCATCTCCAGGTCGTAGGTGGTGCGTTGCTCCAGCCGCTGGGCCTCCAGCAGCTTGCCCTCGCTGTGCAGCACCTCCAGCCGCTCCTTGAGCTCTCGCCGGATCGCCTTGATCGCCGCATCGAGACGATCCTTGGGCGTGACGAAGTGCTTGGCGGGATAGATGTTCACCGCCTCCAGGCTCTGGAGGATCTCACCGGTGGTGGGATCCACATAGCGGATCGCCTCCACCTCATCACCGAACAATTCGATCCGCACCAACCGGTCGTCGTAGGCAGGGCCGATCTCGAGCACATCGCCCTTGATCCGGAAGCGGCCGCGGGCGATCTCGGTGTCGTTGCGACTGTACTGGTTGTTCACCAGCTCCCGCAGTTGAGCACGGATATTCAGGGTGTCTCCCACCTCGAACTTCACCGCCGCCTTGAGATATTCGCTCGGAATCCCCAGGCCGTAGATGCAGCTGATCGAGGCCACCACAATCACATCGCGTCGCTCAAACAGAGAGCGAGTCGCCGAGTGCCGCAGCATGTCGATCTCTTCATTGATCGATGCCGTCTTGGCGATGTAGGTGTCGCTGACCGGAACGTAAGCCTCCGGCTGATAGTAGTCGTAATAGGAGATGAAGTATTCAACGGCGTTGTGGGGAAAAAATTCCCGCAGCTCGTTGCAGAGCTGGGCTGCCAATGTTTTGTTGTGGGCGAGCACCAGAGCCGGCCGGCCGGTCTGGGCGATCACATTCGCCATCGTGAACGTCTTGCCCGTTCCCGTGGCCCCGAGCAGGGTCTGGAAGCGTTCACCAGCATTTACCCCCTCCACCAGCTGCTGGATCGCCGTCGGTTGATCGCCTTTCGGGGAATAGGGCGCCGAGAGCTCGTAGGCGGGCATGGGTCGAAGGCCGGCAGCCGGTGGTTCAGGTTACGGGGGATGACCCCACCTGGGATCGGTACGATCCGGCTAGTGCCCGCACCGGACGCGCCCCCATGCCAAGGTCCGCTGCCCAGCCCCCGGAACAGGCCCTGCAGGGCAATCTGTTCGGCGCTCCTGAACCCGCCGCGGACCCGCCGCCGCCGCCGCGGACCCGCTCCGATCAGGTCGCCACGGCAAGGGCGGACCTCACCGACGCCAGCCTGAGCGCTGATGCCCGCCAACGGCCGCGCCAGCGTCGGCAGCGGGACGCGGAGACGACACCGGCGAGCGACCCATCCTTTGACCACAGCAATGAAGCCGGCGACGACGATCGTGACGACGGCAGCGACACACCGGTCTGGGCCCATCACAGCCAGGTGGATCCGCTGCAGCTGACGCCGATGCTGCGCCATTACGTTGAACTGAAAGCGGCCCATCCCGAACGGGTGCTGCTCTACCGGCTGGGGGATTTCTTCGAGTGTTTCTTTGAGGATGCGATCGAGCTCTCACGCGTGCTGGAGCTCACCCTCACCGGCAAAGAGGGAGGCAAGGCGATCGGCCGGGTGCCGATGGCCGGCATCCCCCATCACGCCGCTGAGCGCTACTGCGCCGATCTGATCCGTCGCGGCTACTCCGTCGCCCTCTGCGACCAGCTCGAAACCACCCCCGCCAAAGGAGCCCTGCTCAAGCGCGACATCACCCGTGTGCTCACCCCGGGCACGGTGCTGGAGGAAGGCATGCTCCATGCCCGCCGCAACAACTGGCTGGCCGCCGTGGTGGTGGAAGCCGCGCAGGGGACGCGACCCTTCCGCTGGGGGCTGGCCCATGCCGATGTGAGCACCGGCGATGTGCAGGTGATCGAGCAGACAGGCAGTGCCGGCCTGCATCAGCAGCTGAGCCAACTGGAGGCTGCAGAACTGGTCTGGGCCGCCCCGCCAGAGGAATCGGCGGTGCCGGCCTGGTGCCCGCATGGGCTGCGGTTGACACCGATGGCGACCACGCCGTTCAGCCGTCCGGAAGCGGAAGCCAGCCTCCGCCAGCATTACGGCCTGGCAAACCTCGATGGCCTCGGTCTCGCTGATCGGCCCCTGGCCCTGCGCGCCATCGGAGGCCTGTTGCGTTACCTGCGCGACACCCAACCGCTCAACGATGGCCTTTGTGTGCCCTTGGAGGTGCCGCAGATTGTGCACAGCGGCGATGCCCTGATCCTCGACGCCCAGACACGCCGCAACCTGGAACTCACCAGCACCCAGAGGGATGGGCTGTTGCAGGGATCTTTGCTCTGGGCAATCGATCGTACCCTCACCGCCATGGGTGGTCGCTGTCTGCGGCGCTGGCTGGAAGCGCCACTGATGGATCGCCGTCAGATCGAGCAGCGTCAGGCGCTGGTGTCGACCCTGGTGGAGCAGCGCAGCCTGCGGCAAGGCCTGCGCCGCCTGCTGCGGTCGATGGCCGACCTGGAACGACTGGCGGGTCGCGCCGGTGCCGGCCATGCCGGTGCCCGTGATCTGGTGGCGATCGCCGATGGGCTTGAACGTCTGCCCCAACTGGCCGGGCGCCTCAACGGTGGACTCGGCAGTCACGATCAAAACACCAGCGCAACGGATCGGTATCCCGACTGGCTGCGGGATCTCTGCGCACCGGATCCGACCTTGGCGGAGCTGGCTCAAGCGGTGCGCCATGCCCTGATCGACACGCCACCGCTGTCGCTGAGTGAAGGCGGCCTGATCCACGATGGCGTCGATCCACTGCTGGATGGCCTGCGCAACCAGCTCGACGATCAGGATGCCTGGCTCGCCGAGCAGGAACGCCTGGAACGGCAGACCAGTGGCAACGCCAACCTGCGTCTGCAGTATCACCGCACCTTCGGCTACTTCCTGGCGGTGAGCAAAGCGAAGGCGGCCTCAGTGCCGGACCACTGGATCCGGCGCCAGACCCTCGCCAATGAAGAGCGCTTCATCACCCCTGAGCTGAAACAACGGGAAGGCACGATCTTTCAACTGCGGGCCCGCGCCTGTCAGCGGGAGTATGAACTGTTCTGCCAGCTACGGGAGCAGGTGGGAGCCATGGCCGCTCCGATCCGTCAGGCCGCCCGCGCTGTGGCCGCCTTGGATGCGGAGTGTGGCCTGGCCGAGGTGGCCGCCACCAGCGCCTGGTGCGCGCCCACGATCAGCGACGGCCGCGAACTGCAGATCACAGCCGGTCGGCACCCGGTGGTGGAGCAACTGCTGGTGGAGCGCAGCTTCACCGCCAACGATGTGCACCTGGGCCAAGGCATCGATCTGGTGGTACTCACCGGCCCCAATGCCAGTGGCAAGAGCTGCTATCTCCGTCAGATCGGCCTGATCCAACTGCTCGCCCAGATCGGCAGCTGGGTGCCGGCCGAAGCGACCACGGTGGGCATCACCGATCGAATCTTCACCCGCGTCGGCGCCGTCGATGATCTCGCCGCCGGCCAATCCACCTTCATGGTGGAAATGGCGGAAACCGCCAACATTCTCCATCACGCCACCGATCGCTCCCTGGTGCTGCTCGATGAGATCGGCCGCGGCACCGCCACCTTTGATGGCCTGTCGATCGCCTGGGCCGTGAGCGAGCACCTGGCCGGCGACCTGCAGGCCCGCACCGTGTTCGCGACGCACTATCACGAGCTCAACAACCTGGCGGCAGAGCGCCCGAATGTGGCCAACTTCCAGGTGCTGGTGGAGGAAACCGGCGACGACCTGGTGTTTCTGCATCGCGTGCAGGCCGGCGGCGCCAGCCGCAGCTATGGCATCGAAGCTGCACGCCTCGCAGGCGTTCCCGCCCCGGTGGTGCAGCGGGCCCGTCAGGTGCTCGATCAGTTGGCGGCGTGATCCGAAGACACGGGGAAACAGGCGCAGTATCAGCGAATACAAGAGTGCAGTGATTCAGGCGTCATCACGAGCCAATCAAGCCGCTCAGGATGGTGATGTTTGTTTGTGCCGCGTGAGTGGCCAATTTTCATGCTCGAATTTCTTGGAAAGCTTGCTCTTCCCGGAGCTGAAATTGCTGCCTATCACAGCGGCACAGCAACAGCCTTTGTGATCGGTGGCCAACAGCTCCATGTTGTTGATCTAAGCGAGCCATCCAATCCGAGCCTGAAATCGAGCATCAACCTGGACGAAGACGTTCAGAGCGTTGCAGTGAACGACGCTGGCCTCGTCGCTCTTGCCCTCGGCAAAGAGGGCAAGGTCGGCACTAGCCAGGTGAATGAGCACATCAACGGCGTCGTGCAATTCCACTCATGGAATGGCACTAGCCTCACCGCTCAAGGCGAGGTGAGCGTTGGCGTGCTGCCCGATGCCCTTGCCTACAACGGCGACGGCAGCGTGATCGTGGTTGCCAATGAAGGCGAACCGAACCAGTTCTATACCAAAGACGAAAGCAGCGATCCGGCCGGCAGCATCAGTGTGATCGCTGTCAACGCGGCCGATCCCGGAGCCTCTGCGGTTGTGAGCCTGGGCTTCGAAGCCTACAACAGCCAGCTGGAGCTTCTGCGGGCGAAAGGGATTCGCATCAGTGGTGATGACAGCGCCGATGGCACCACTGGCAATCTGGTCAGCCAAGACATGGAGCCTGAGTATGTCTCCATCAGCGGTACCACCGCCTATGTGAGCTCTCAGGAGAACAACGCGGTGATTGCTGTGGACATCAGCAACCCGGCAGATCCATCGATCAGCAACCTCTTCCCGCTCGGCCTTAAAGACTGGGATCGTGGCCAGGCCACAACCAGCAATTACAACGTTGCCATCAACTACCCCGGCAGCAGCAGCAGCGAGCCCGGTGATGCCACCGGTGGTGCAGCCGGCAGCATCATCGCCGGTGGTCTCTCAGGTCTGTGGTGGGACCACAGCGAAGTGCTGAACGGCAGCAAAACCGACATCCTGTATACGATCACCGATCGTGGTCCCCAGGCCAACGATGTTCCCGGCACAGCAGCGAATGGTGCTGGCGAAAAGCTCTTCGACGACCCCGATTTCCCGCTCACCATCTACAAGTTGGGCTTCGATGGCGACACCGTGTCGGTGCTCGACACCATCACCCTCAAGGTGCCCGATGGCAATGGCGGTTTCCGCAATTCCACTGGTATCGGCGCACTGGCCAGCCACGATCTCGCCTTCACACCCGACGGCCAGGGTGATTACACCGAAGTCGCGCGCGACGCCTTCGGCCTCGACAGCGAATCGGTGCTGCGCCTCACGATCGAGGGCCTGAACAACGGCAACGCCGTATTCGCCGTCTCTGATGAGTATTTCCCCCAGGTGGCGATCTTCGACGCTGCCACTGGCAACCTGATCAAACGCTTCGTTCCAGAAGACACCGACTTTTCGGCGGTGGCCTATGAAGCCGGGCGTGGAGATGTGGCTGCGTACACCGGCAAAACCTTGCCAGCGGTGTACTCCGATCGCCGAGGCAACCGCGGCTTTGAGGGCCTGGCCTTCAACTCCGACGACGGGCTGCTCTATGCCTTCATCCAGTCGCCGATGCGACCGGATGGCTACGCCAATTCCACCCTGCGCCGGATCCTGGCGCTCGATCCAATCAGCGGCGAGGCCAAGGCCGAATACCTCTACCTGCAGACCGGCCCCGGCAACCAGGACAAGATCGGCGATGCGGTGTATGACGCCAGCCGCGACACCTTCCTGGCGATTGATCGCGACAGCGGAACAGCACTGAACTCCAACAAATCAGTACTGGAGTTCGACCTGCGCAATGCCACCAACGTGCTGGGCACCAACTGGCAAAACGCGATCGGCAGGGATCAACCCGAGGAACTGACTGCGGCAGATCTGGCAACGGCACTGGCGGATGCCGACATTGCCATGGTGAGCCAGAAGGATCTGTTCAACCTGCCCTCCGTTGGCGCCCCTGCCAACTTCGACAAGCCTGAAGGTCTGGCTCTCACCAGTGATGGCCGTCTGTTCGTCAACTACGACAACGACTTTGTCCGTGCTGACGGGCGTGCCGACAACCTGCTCACTGAGATCAAATTTGCTGATCTGGCTGTCGACACCACCGACAAGGACGACGCCTTCCTGCCTGGCTTCCGCCCCTTCTATGGCATGCGAATGGCCGACGGCACCGCTGCGCTGAGCGTGGGTGGTGAAACCTTCTTCTTCACCGCCAACGAAGGTGATGGCCGCACCCGTCCAGACGCTGTGATCTTCGAGCCTGGTGAATCCTCCACCGGTGCAGAGGTGTACTTTGTGGAGATTGTGGCCGATGCAACTGGCCGCACTGTGGTGCCTGGCTACGAGAGTGGCTTCAGCGATGACGTCGATGGCAACACCTATTACGTTGTTGAATCGTCGGAAGCCAACGGCACAGAGATCGAAGCCGGAGAGGAGTACTACATCACCTTCAAGTACGGCATCGATAGTGATGACCAGTTTTACAACGACGAAACGCGTCTGGAGAAGTACGACGACTTCAGCAATCTCCAGGATGCCGCAGCGCTGCAGGCTCCCAAGGGCGAAGCAATGGGGCGCCTCAAAACCGTCAATACGGAGGTGTATCTAAGCAGTGCCTCTGCCGATGCTGAAGCACCCGATCAACTGATTGGCTTCGGCGGTCGTGGCTTCAGCATCTTCGATGCCAACGGCAACGTCGTCTACGACTCCGGCAACCTCACCGAGATGGCGGCCGCGATCACCGGCAGCTACGACGACGGGCGCTCTGACGACAAGGGCACCGAGCCTGAAACCGTCACCCTGGGCAGCATCGGTGATCGCACCGTTGCTCTGGTTGCTCTGGAGCGCACCAACAATGTGGCGGTGTTCGACGTGACCGATCCACGCAATGCCCAGTTCCTGCAGATTCTCGATGTAGCGGGTGACTCAGGCCTGGTGAGCCCCGAGGGCATCACCATGGCAGGCGAGAACGTGCTGATCAGCAACGAAGTCGAACCTGGTATCGCCATCTACGGCCCTGCTGCCACTCCTGATTTCACCCTGCAGCTCCTGCACAGCTCCGACAACGAGTCGAACTTCCTCGACGTGAACACCCTGGAGAACAAGGTTCTCAACTACGCCGCGATCACCGACGGCCTCCAGGATCTGGCTGAAGATCGCGGCTGGGCCAGCCTGCACATCACCGCTGGCGACCACACCCTGCCAGGCCTCTTCTATGAGGCTGGCGAGGAGGCCTATGGCAAGCCCGGCCTGGGTGACATCGCCATCTACAACGCCCTTGGCATCAAAGCCAATGGCATGGGCAACCACGAGATGGATGATGGCATCGAGGAATTCATCGACATGGTGAACGCCTCCGATTACGTGCACCTCTCCGCCAACCTCGACTTCAGTAACGTCAAGGACAGCGCTGGCAATGCTGCGCCCTATGTGGCTTATGGCGCCAACGATCCCGCTCAAAGCGTGACCGACCTGGCCGGCAAGATTGCATCCTCGGCCTACATCGAACTCAAGGGCGAAAAGATTGGTCTGATCGGTCGCTCCCCCAGCGAGATGTTCTCCCTGGTGGCCGCCGGCAATCTGACCGGTTTGGATTACGTGGGCGGCACCACCGGCGAAGGCACAGCCCGGCTTCCGATTGCCGATCCCCTCAATCTGGTGCAAACCGAAATCGATCGTCTGAAGTCTCAGGGCATCAACAAAATCATCTTCATTGACCACGCCCAGGACTACACAGATCAGCCGGTACTCTCCAACAAGCTGGATGGTGTTGACATCATCGTGCAGGCCGGCATGACCGGTTACATGTCGGGTGAATCCGCTTTCGGTCCGTTCGATCTGCTGCGCTCCGAAGAAGCTGGTGATGCCAACCCTGTCACCGACGCCTATCCGCTGGCCACAACAGATTCCCAGGGCAAGACGGTTCTGATCACCAACACCGAGCAACTCTGGCGCTACGTGGGCAACCTGGTGGTCGATTTCGACGCCAACGGTGACATCACCGGCTACGACGATCTGCTCAGTGGACCGGTTCCCACCACCGCCGATGGTGTGGCTGCTCTTAAGCAATTCGTGCCCGGCTCTGATGTGAGCCCCGCCGCTGGTGTGGTGGAGGCTTACAACAAGCTGGCGGCCACCGCAATCATTCAGGACGCGTTTACCAACTACGGCACCACCAGTGAATCGCTTGTGGGTCTGCGCGCTGATGTGCGCAGCCGTGAAACCAACCTGGCCCGTCTCGCCGCCGACTCCACCCTCTGGTACGCCAATGAGTATCTGGAGCAGCTGGGCGAGACCAAGCGTGCGGACATTGCCCTCAAGAACGGCGGCGGCATTCGCGACACGATCCTCGGACCCAACATCCTTGATCTGAATGTCGCCGCTGCCCTGGCCTTCAACAACAAGCTGACGATTCTGGATCTCACCGGTGCCCAATTCCTGGCAGCGGTTGAGAACGGGGTCAGCCGGGCACCCGCGCTCGACGGACGCTACCCGCACTTCGCCGGCGTCGAACTCGACTTCGACATCAGCCGTCCGGGAATCTCAGGTGAAGCATCTCTGACCGAAGCCAGCCGGGTGAAGAGTCTCACCATCACCCGCGACGACGGCAGCGTTGTGGATCTGGTACGCAACTTTGTCGCCAATCCAGAAGTGCTCGCCGAAACCTTCACCCTCGCCACCAACAATTATCAGGCTGGCGGCGGTGATGGTTACCAGGCCTTCGTTGGCCTGCCCAACAAGATTGACAGCGTGATCGGCGAGCAAGAAGTGCTCGCCACCTACATCCAGCAGGAGCTGGGCGGTGAGGTGACCCTGAGCGATGCCGCTGTCATCGCTGACCCACGCACTGAAATCCTCGAACCCTCTGAATTCAAGGCTTACACCACCATCGGCGAAACAGAAGCGCTCATCCCCCAGGCCGGTACTTCCAGCGCTCCCGAGCACCTCATCGACGGACAAAGCGCTCGTACCGACTTCCCCTACGGTTCCTTCAAGGCTCTCGCCACCGTCGGTGAAGTTGACGCCACAACAGGCCTCGCTCTCACCGGTTACCCCGACGGCAATGCCGCCTGGCTCAAGGACAACGACACCATCCGGGTCGCCTACCAGTCCGAGTCCTACGGCACCATCTCCAGCGAGACCTACGGACAGGTCATGGAATCCGGTGCCGTCTTCACCGGCTCCAAAGTTCACGTCATCGATTACGACCGTCAAGGCTTCGCTGACTTCCTCAAGTCCGGTGACTCCGGTGCCGACATCGTGGAAGGCAGCGGCTTCCTCTTCAACACTGTCTATAACGTCTTCGGGGAAATCGTTGACGACAAAAACACCGACAAGAATGATCTGAGCGCCAAGTGGGGCAACCAGACCCTCCCCGATGGCACCCTTGTCGAGTTCAAGGCGTCGATGCAGCTCACAGAAGGTGACTTCTTCTTCCACTCCTTCTGTGGCTCCTGGTACGAAAACGCCAACAAATACGGCGATGGCATCGGTTTCACCGATGACGTCTACCTCCTGGCCGAGGAGTGGAACATCGGCGACCTCGGCTACGGGATGTCGATGTTTGACGGTGGACTAGATCAGGCCAACGAAACCATGGGCCTCGCCTCCCTGGTCGTCGATATCGCCAACGAAACCGCCTACACCGTCCCCGCCCTCGGACAGACCGGTTTCGAGAAGATCCTCCCCATCAACCCCGGTCACACCGACTACGTCGTGTTGGTGATGTCCGGCTACAACCACGATCAGGAGCCCGTCCCCAACCGCATTTACGTCGGTGTCAAAGACAAGCTCGCCGACGGTTCAGTCATCGATTACAACACCGCCAACGAGCGCGACAGCTTCCTGGCTCGTAACGGTCTGCTCCACGGCAAGACCTATGGTCTCGCCCTCGATGACGCCACCTTCGCTGACCTCGGCATCACAGCCGATAAGAACGCCAATGGCGTCTACGACGACCATGTCGTTGATGACTACCTCAAGGATGCAGGCGCACCCACCAACTTCTCCGGTCGCTTCTACGCCACCGACTACCAGTGGCAGGGCTTCGATCAGCCTGTCGCCGTCAAGGACACCGAAATGTTCCGCTGGGAGCAGGCCAGCGAGCAGCCCGACGGCTACACCTTCTTCAATGGCGACAGCAAAATTGAGCACTCCGCTGTTGATCCCGACATCAGCAAGGCGCGCTTCGTGCAGAACATGACCGATGAGGGCGGCATCCTCGGTTTTGATCTCACCAACACCATCCAAGCTGAACTCGCAGCCGCCAACGGTGAACTCCCCGAGTTCCTCTCGGTCGATGTCACCCGCGTCCTCGCCGCTGTCGATGGTGCCCTCACCCTGGACACCAACGGCGTTGGTGAGGCCCATGTCGGCAAAGAAAATCCCGATGGCAGCCTCGATGCTTCCATTCACGTCGAAACCGGTCTCGCCAAAACCGTTGCCAATGACGGTCTCCACTGGGTCAAGAACGACGACGGTGATTTCCTCATCCTCGATGAGGACTCCGGCAATGACGCCGGTGAGCGCAAGATGATCATCCAGATCAACTCCGACACCATGGAGTTGGCAACGGAAGCCACCGGCAACCTCCTCGCCATCGCTGGTGGTTCCGATAATCCTCGCGCCCTTGCTGGCGTCGCCGCTCTGCCTGACTCCTACTCACGCACCACCTCCGCTGAATTCTCCGGGTCCTGGAACGTCACCCCGCTGGTGGCCACCAAGGCCGATGGCAGCTTCTACACCATCGACGAACTGCAAGGCACCCAACTGCAGACCATTGCCGATCAGCGGCCCCTCTCGGAGCAGACCTACATCGGTGTGGTGCAGCACGCCGGTGAATCCGGCGGTCAGGTCGCAGAAGTCAAGGCCGATCAGGGTGGTCAGCTCTTCCAGTTCAACGTTGACCTCGGTCTCCGTGAAGTCAAAGCCGGCACCGCCGGTTCTGACGACACCCTCATGATGGAGAACGTCGATGCGGTCATGGACACCGTCTTCCTCGGTGCTGGCGATGACATCGCTGACTCCGAAATCGCCGGTGGCCAGAAGAACACCATCTTCACCGGCTCCGGTGATGACACCGCCTATGCCAATGCCCACGATGTGATCACCGGTGGCACCGGCAACGACCAGCTCAACGCCACCTCTGACCTCGGAGGCAACCGCCTCAGCGGAAACGCAGGCTTTGATGTCTTCAACGTCAGCGGCAGCCGCAACCGCATCCTCGGTGGTGCCAATGACGACATCATCAACGTCCTTGATGGCGCCGGCACCAACTACCTCAACGGTGGCCACGGTGCTGATCAGTTCTGGCTCATCAGTGCTGCCGGCGATCGCCCCGCCGCCAAGCAATACATCATGGACTGGACTGTGGGTGAAGATGTCATCGGCCTCGCCGGTGTCAGCTTCTCCGATCTCTCCTTCCAGCAAGTCGGCAGCGACACCCTCCTCTCCGCCGGCAACGATCCCCTCGGCCACTTCAAAAACACCAACGCCGCCACTCTCAACAACATCGACAACTTCGCTGGTCTCGCCTGATGAGCTCAGCTCTCCGCTCCTGACCAACACAAGGGCAGCTCCTTCGCTGCCCTTTTTCTTTGCGATCCTCCAATCACGTGGGAAACGCTCCGCCCATTCGAAAGCATCCCATGGCACAAGCGAGCGTGTCGTCGAGCACATGACATTCTCGCAATGTCTCTAAAATTTATCATATAGAAATGAAAAGGGTCACCAACAAATGGCCAGCGATTCAATCGTCTCGGGCAAAGCAACGATCAACTGGGATGAAAGCTGGAAAGAACTTGACCTTGTCTTCGGTATTGCAATTAACAATGATGGCTCGGAATTTCTCCTTAACCCATCTGATTACGGAGTAACTCCCCACGGCGGGGTTCAATTTGCTGACGTCGCTCTTCTGGGCTCCGACTCGACCAACCGCATTTACGCAGGTTTCAACAACCATATCGACGCCAGGGGAGGAAATGATATCCTTTACAGCATTGATGATTATGCTGGCAATCAAATCATAGGTGGCACTGGTACCGATACTTTTTTTCTCCAAACGACCAACAATCTGATTTTAGGCGGGGAGATTTTTGGGAATCCAGAATCTCACGCCCTCTCGGGCCATGTTGGACTCGCAGATTTTGAAGCAGATACCTATCTGATTGAATCTAGCTCAGAGCAAGTTTCACTAAGCCAATACCTAAAAATTTATGATTTCGAGGTCAATCGCGACTCCCTATCAATTAATGGCTTCAAGATTGAAGTGTCCGATTGGACTACCGCGCGCAACCTGCTGAGCAGCAATAATATTGATATCAATGCAACACCAGAGTCAACCCTCAAAAGAATCACTATCAGCCTGCTTGAAGGCGCCACAACAAATACTGACTTAGCTCCCTACATCCTTGATCGAGATAATGATACGCTCAGAGCGATTAAGATAACTGGCCCCGATTGGATTACACTCAGCGGAACAGTCTTAATCGCCAACACTCCCGTTGGGATAACCGAAGAAGGACTTCAAGCAATTGATTTGCAGATTGGCTATACAGACGAAAAGGTCGTTTCACCTTTCGCTGCCCACTTAACACTCAATAAGGCTCCAACCGCTCTGGAGCTCACTGACGTCATCGCCTCTCTCGACGAAAAGACAGACACATCCCAACCCATCAAACTCGCTGACATCGTCATCACCGATGATGCACTCGGCGCCAACATCATCACCCTCTCCGGTGATGACGCAGCTGTCTTTGAAGTCAGCGGCAATACCCTTGTCCTCAAAGCCGGCACACCGCTCGACTTCGAAGCCAAGTCGTCTTACGACATCACCATCAACGTTGCTGATCCTGATCTCACCACCAGCACACCGATCAGCACACCTTTCTCATTTTCCCTAACACGCAACGTTATCATAAACAATATCAATGGAGCCATCAAAAAGACCAGTGAAGTCGCAAACCCAAACGAGACGGAAGACCTTCGCAAGTCGGGCATTGAGCTCAGCCCTGTGGCCATTGATTTCGAGCTCGACCTGGATCCAACCAGCAACGACGCGACGACAACCATACCTCTTGATCTTCTTCTAGGCGACCTGGAGATCACAGGCGCTGATGGCAAACGCGACCCTAACAAAGATCTTATCTATTACTCGATTGACACCTCCGGATCACTTTCCCCGCTTTCCTACGACGCCCTCCAAGAAGGGGGAGCTCGCTTCTACGATTCCAATGGCGATGGAGTCGCTGATTTACTGTCATTAAAACTGGTTGACGGTGGCATCGGCGACAAAGATGGTGTCAAAAATGGCGTCATTGTGGATCCCTCAGCCTTGGGCACAGTCTCAC
>Ga0213858_10000258_pt1 | contig 25950 bp, 16 predicted proteins | sample PICome_FD_160122 | JGI IMG/M metagenome (GOLD analysis project Ga0213858, IMG submission 160122) | Coastal seawater microbial communities near Pivers Island, North Carolina, United States - PICO245 | ecosystem: Environmental > Aquatic > Marine > Coastal | place: USA: North Carolina | collected... | reverse complement strand
CCTCAGTGCTCTGTTAGTCATCTCAGAACCACTGTAGTCTAGCTTAACATCATCTGTGAGTGCTAGTTCTCTGGTGTAAGGATTACCTGCTTGATCATAGTCTGCCTGTCCTATCAAGTCTCTAGCTATCGCACCTGGCATCGTAAACGTAGCAAAGAAATCTCCAAATCTTTTTTCTAAATCTGGTGTGACTTTTCCTTTTTGAACGGCTGACATTATATCTATAGGAATACCAAGATCAAAAGAAAATTCTGGTATGCCACCAAAGACATCTTGAGCATCTTTCTGTAATTTTTCTAAATCTTCAAAAGATGTTGGAAGACCATTCTCATATCTCCAGGCTTGATCACCTAGATACATATGGAACATGGCAGCACCCAATAAGGGTTTAAGATCCTCTTGTGCTCCTAGCTCATTCTTTATTGATCCGTAATCAACCTCACCATCTCTATCTTTAGCTATCTGATACCCTGCAAACAACATCATAGCTCCAGTGGTTTGCCTAGCAGACCTGGTTGCATCCCATGTTCTAAGATCTATCATACTCCTTACACTGGGAGTATCTCCTGGACCATGTGTAAGTTTAGAACGGTGTAATATCTCACCAACTAGAGGAGCATAATCAGACACCATCTGTAAGTGATTACCTAAGTATCTTGGAAATGGAATACCCATACCTGCTGATATTAAAAAAGGAGCCTTTCTATTTAAGTTTACTAACCCTCTTGTTGTGCTTGCTAGTACAGAGTCAGCACCTCTAAAGTCTCTCTGCATGGTAAGTCTGTTTGCTTCATCAACAGCAAGGTTTAGATCTATTCCTTCTGGTAGGTCTTCTAACTTAGTGTTAGATCTTAACCAGTCAGACATCGACATACCCTTGTCTCTAAACTGTCTATCTAAATTTCCGTAAAATATACCCTCTTTAAAAACAGAATCAGAGAGAGTGTTAGCCATGTTCACGAATCTACCTATCTTGGCTAAAGCTCCACTGCTTTCCATACCAACCTCAATCCTCATGGCTTGGTTATACAAGCGCATAGACTGCTCTGGCATTTCCTCTAACATAATCTGTCTTAGTATCTTTGCTTCTGTATTGTTAAAAGAAAGACCTCTAATAACTGATGTCATGTTAGGTATAAAAGTTTTTATTTGAGATGCGTCACCAGTAAGTCCTTTGTAGATAGCCTTGTTAACTTGGTCTACCATATCTGTTCCAATGAGGATACCTACGTTGGTCAAGTTACGCATTGTAGTGGCAGGTTGAGAAGTCATAAAAGATATTCTCATGGTGTCTAAATCCTGCAAGAACTTGTAAACACCACCCTTAGAATTTCTAACTGCTGCTGCAGATATTTCCTGTGCATCTTGACTGCTGATAGATGAAGCACCCTTAGAAAACAGAACATCTATATCAGATGCTTTATCCATATCTATCTTAGCACCACGTTTTATGGCACTTTGAAACCCTAGTGTTTGACCTGCTCTTGATACCTCAGATAAATAGATCATAGAGAACTCATCTTTGGAAAGACCATACTTATCTTTTACATCCTTGAGTATTGTAAATACTTCCTGGCCTTCTCCATCTCTCAACTTGTTAGCTATAGCTTCAGTAATCCTGATGTCACCACTCTTTGTATCTAGCTTCAACTCTCTCATGAGGTCTATACTAGCAGCAGCAATACTTCTCATTGTTTGCACTGAAAGACCAGAACTAAACTCTGGGTTTGCTTTTGGATCTGACATTGCGTTGAGGATAGCTCTACCCTTGGCTACACGTTCAGGATCTAATCTGGCTTTTATCTTAGCACCTTTTACTCCTGCACGAGCAGACAGTATATCTTCTACATCAGCTACAATATTCATAGCTTGTTTCTTCTCAGCATCTGAAGCAGCTTTTATAGCCCCAAGAGATTTTTTAGCAGCCTCTTCTGCTTGTTGTTTAAATGTAGTGTTTCTCTCCAACATTACATCGTCTACTTTTTTAGCTCTACCTCTACCCACAACACCAGAGATGTAACCTGTGGCTGCACCAAAAGTTCCTTCAGTTACAGCACCCACAGTAGAGTCAAAGATTAAATCTTTTGTTGTGTATTCTGGACCTACCCCAAGTTCTTCTCTAGTTTCACCTTGTTGTTTACCCTGAAACCCAGAGACAGCAGCACCAGTTACTGCACCTGTACCTGCATCTTTTACAGACTGCCTTGCAATAGAAGACTTAACTACATTCTTTTTTAGAGTTTCTTTCAGACCTGCTCTGACAGCTAACTGAACACCTTTAGATGCTACTTTAGCCCCAACTTTTCCAAGACCAAAACTAGCAAACCCCAAGTAAGTAGATGGTGCAGTAATAACACCCTCTGCAAAGTCTCCAAGACCATCAAAAAAACCTGTACCTGCGTCTTTAGAATTATCCCACGCCTGGGTTAGTCTACCAAAAGCTTGTTTACCCTTGTAGCTGAAGTCTTTGTTGCGAACATAGTTTAAATCTTTTGTGGCGGTAACTTCGTTGACTGATTGTGCTCTCATGTGTTCTATAAAATCTTTAGTAAGATTTTCAAAACCCATTTCTTTTATTTGGTCTTTAGTATATTTATATCTACCACCACTAAAAAATCTAACTAAGTCTCTTTTGAAATCGTCATCCTCAACGAGATCAATAAAACTAGAGTCAGGCGCTTTTTGTACGTAAGTGCTCATTTAAATTTCTATCTCTTCATTAATAATTGTTTCTTCAGTAGTGTCAGGAGATAAAGGCATTGGTCCTTGAAGAGGAAGAATCTCAAATGTTTTAAAGTTTTCTGCAATTTGTCTCAGACTTAGTTGAGGATCTTCAGTCAGAGTATCTACTCTGTTAAAAATATCTTTAATAACTTCAGCCCCACTTCTTGACTTTAATGGTTCAGACATTTCACTGATGTAAAAATCCACTGCGTTGTTTAAAATTTCACCTGCAGCATCTGGGTTTGTATATTGTAATTGACCAGTGTTAGGATTTGTTGTTGTTTCAAGTTGTGTTTTTAAGTTAGCATCTATCAATTCTCTAGCTGCTTTTATATCTGCAGGATCGTAGTCTATTAAAGCTCTTTTGTTAATATCAAAGACACTTATGTTTGGAGCTACTGCACTAGTAGTCTGAGGTGTTTTCATAAATGCAGATATGGCTTCATCATATTCATCAAGTGATGTAGCATGTATGGCTTCTACTAGTTTATCAGAGCTAGGGTCTTCTGCTGCTCCTAAACTAAAAGCGTACTTCATAGCTGCACCTAGTTTTTCTTCAGGTACACTTTCTACAAGAACCTCACTAAATCTTGTTAGCCCTGTTTTGTTTATCTTTTTATCGGGATCTTCAGACTCTTCTATCTTTTTCAAATAAGATACAGTGCTCTGTAGCTGACCAGTAGAATATAATATTGCTGAAGCTTCCTCAGTAAGACCAAGGTCTGTTGCTTGATTTAAAAGCTTTGCTCTTTCTGCTCTAGCTTCTTTTAGTTTAGCTCTTTCTTCAAAACCTGCTTTCAACATATAGTCTTGAAGCATACCCTGTTTTGCTTTTAGGTACTCTCTATTTTCTTTCATGGTATCTGCTAGATTACCAAAGAAAGCACCTGCCATTACTGATCCTGTTACCATCTATACTACCTCGCCATCAAACCTTTAGGTTTTTCTTCTGTTGTTTCTTCTACTGGTTCTTCCTGCATAGACTCAGAAGCTTCTTTTAAAACTTCGTAACCCTTGTCCATCTCTGCTTCAGGTGTTGCTTCAACTGCATCTGCAAATATAGAAACACGTTCAGCCATACTTGGTTTATCAGGCTCAAACATTTCTTTGTATTCGATACCTGCCATATCAGCAGCTTTCATAATAAAGTCTCTGACAATAGGTTCAATGATAAGACTTACGTCTATGGTGTGGATACCTGAAGCCACTGCCCCTGACATCATTGCCTCAGAAAGTGTTTTAGCAGGGACTCCAAACTCAAGGGCATCCAACACGTTGTCTATAACGTCCTCTTCTGAAACCCTATCTATGTGATATTTTACAGCATCGTTAGGGTCTGCTATTTCTGCAGGTCTTTCCCAAGGATAGTTCTTAGGTGTGTCTGTTAAAGACTGTCCTGGTATCGCTGCTCTAAGTGCCTCTGACATATTTTAAGCTCCACGAATCTCGTTAATAATTTCATCTAATTCTTTATCACTAAGTCTTTCAAAACCTTGCCACTCATTTCTCATTTCTTTTCTTGCTTTAGACATGGAATAAGATGGTTTTACTCTTCTTTCTGCTAGGTATATTGCTATCTTATCTTGAGTGTTTTCATTAAACAAAGTATCATCATCTATACCTATTTTTTCTAAAATATTTCTGTCTTTTAAATCTCTAATAGTAGCACCTACCATTTGATATTTTCCAATGGCTGTAGTGTCTTTACCTTTTGCAAGATTAAACTTATGAAATTTACCATTCTTTTCTACTAGTTTAAATATGTCTTTCATAGGCATAGTAGTTATATCTACATCTTTAAAAGGTGTATTTTTTTCTTGAGCATTTCCAAAAAGAGTTCTGTAACTTTCTGCCTCCACATCAGATAAAGCTTCTCTAAATTTAGATCCTTGAAAAATAAAAGATGGAAGATTTTCACTGGCTGCTCTGTTTTGGTCTAGCTCTTTACTTCTATTATCCTGATCTTCTTTAGAATCAAAGGCAGCATTTATGTCAATACCTTTGTAATAATCAGGAACACCACCAGATAAACTAGCTCTAGTTTCTTTTAACTCAGGAGATTCATTTTCACTAGCAAAAACCTCTCCTAGTATCTGCCCCCAACCCCCTGCAAAAGCAAGGTTATCGTCAGACCCACTGTCCTTTGATGTTTTTTTAGAATCATTTTGCATTCTCCTTACACCTTCTTTAACCTCTTCAGCACTAGCGATTGTAGTTCTTTCTGCAAGACCTCCTTTTGATCTGCGTTTTTCACCAGGCTCTCCTAAACTTAATTCAGGATTATACTGTTCAGCTAATCTTCTTTTTCTTCTTTTATCTTGTTCAGGTGTTAACATGTCGTATCCCTAGTTTAAATTGGTAAAGGTATAATTTTCTTAAACATTTCAGCAAGAAAATCACCTTTTGATTGAGCAGCACCTATCTTAGCCTGTAGCTCCGCAACATCTATATTATTATCTCCTGCCATCTTCTGAAGTATAATACTGTTAGCTCTGTCAGCGTTACCCTCTGATACTTGGAAAGCCATCGACAATATATCTCTTTCTCTTTGCCATATTGCATCAAGGTTAGTAGCTGTTAAAGCATTTATAGTTTGAGCAAAAGCCATGTTGCTTTCATTTTGAGTGGCGTTGTTGATAGTTGCTACATTCTGTCTCCACTGAGCATTAGCCTGTGCTATCACTAAACCATTCTGTGCGTTAAATAAATCACGTTGCTGTTGTAACCCAGAGTTAAACTCACGTAAAGAATTAACACTGTTTACGTTAAACTGATTCATAGCATTCTGCTGTGTAGCATTAAACTGTGATGTTTGATTAGACAGACTAGCAAAGAATTGATTTACTTGATTTTCGTTAGCTGCGTTAAACTGTGCTGTAGCATTTTCTGCAGCAGCATCAGTAAACAAAGCCTGTATGTTTTGCTGAGATTTAAACATTTCTGTCTGTTGTCTGTTAGACAAGTTAGCTAAATCCATCTGCAAAAAGTTCTGAGCATTTTGTACAGCAGTCTGTTGTCTGTTTGACAGGTTAGCCATATCAAGGTTAGCTAGTGCTGCAGCCTCTGCCATAACCATAGCTTGTGAGTTAGATAGATTAGCCAACTCCATAGTGTTTGCTGCACGAGCATCCTCTAGAGCTATCTGCTGTTCAGCAGTAAAGTTCATGTTAGCTATGTCAGAAATCTTAGAGGCGTTAATCACACGAGATTGAAACTCTTGATCAAACTCTTGACCTATAAACTTAGCACGTTGCTCTGCAGCAAGCATTGCACGTTGCTGTCTGTTGGACAAGTTCTGTGATTCAAAACTTGCTTGAGTTTGAGCATCCATCTGAGCAATGGGTAGTGCAGCTTCCATAGCAGCTTGTATGATAGCCTGTCCTGCGGTACTAGATGCACCTAGTCCACGAGCAGCCAGTTTAGCCATAGCTTGTCTCATTGATCCTGCAGCCCAAGGAGGTGTATTACCACCCTCAAACTGGTTCATGAGTCCTTCTAACTGACCTGCAACAGTAGCTTGTTTAGAGGGTGTAGCTTCTGCAGCTTGTATTGCTTCAGTAAATGCAGCAGCTTTAGTAGCATCAGCAGCACCTGATACTAATTCACCTTCCTGTATTTCTCTAGCATCAGGTGCATCTACTTTTATAGCTTCCCCTTGTGCAGCTTCTAAATCTGAAACAGAACTTGTTTCTTGTTGAGCAGCCGTTATTATATTTGAGACCTCACCCTGGGCTGCTGTAAGTTTATCTGTCTCAGCCTGTACCCCAGGAGACACAGCAGTAACATCAGCAGTAGCAGTACCCATAGTTGTAGGCATCTCTGCTTGTGCTACCTCCCCTACAGTAGCAGCTTCAGCCATAGGAGCAATAGGTGTAGTCATACCTGCATCTACTGGTATAAACTCTTCAGCACCAGGAGTTATCATACTTGTGGGTGCTTGTATGGGTTGCATAGTTTGACCAACTAAATTAGCACTCTGTTCAGCTAGAGGATTTGCAGGTGGAGTAGTAGTAGTATCTGCAGGTGGAGTAGTAGTAGTAGTAGTAGCATCTGGTACTGACGTACCTTCTGCAGCACCCATACGCATACCACTCATGTTCATCATAGCTTGTCGGTACTTACCCATACGTGCAGCAGCAGAAGGGTTAGCTTGTAAGAAGTTATCAAGCTGTTGAGGAGGACCGTCAAACCCTAAAAACTTTTTAGCTAGTGTAACGTCTCCACCTTCAAACATTGCTATGTCAGGGTTTCTTGGCAATTGAACTTGCACATTAGGATCACCTTGAGATCCAAATGTAGGGGTAGTAGTTCCAGTCACATCAGTACCTTCTTTTTTAGTTCCTTCTTTGTAAAACCCTGGTGGTACGTATGTAGTGGGTTTACCATTAAACTCAGTAATAGGAATACGTTGTCCTAAGTCATTTACGTAATAAACTGTTTGATAACCAGTAGTTATTGTTTGCCCTGTTCCTGGTTGAGTTGTAACTAAAGTTTGAGGAACCGCACCTGCAGTACCTGCATAGTGTGTTTTGTATGTTACTTGTTGAGGTACAGCAGATAGACCTCCTGTCTGTGTTGGTGTAGAGAATGTTCCTGTTGAAGGGTCTACTTGTCCTGCAGGTGTTCCTGTTGAAGGGTCTACTTGTCCTGCAGGTGTTCCTGTTGAAGTAGGTACATCTTGATAGGTAATAGGTCCAACATCTTGTACAACAGTTTGAGGCATATTGGGATCAATAGGAGCAACTTCTCCTGGCCCTAACTCTAGGACATCTGTGGAAGGAGCTGAGGGTACAAAAGGATCACGAGGCATCTCTGTATCAGGGACACTTGATGTATCTTGTCGAACAGAATCTCCTACTGCTGTATCATCAGTAATACTAGTATCTGTTAAATTATCTATATAAGGATTTATAGGTTTTGTAACATCATCATCTACATCATTATCTACATCAGGTGTTCTTGAATCTAGTGTTGCTTTTAAATCCTCAAAAGCTCCAAGAACTCTGTTTACATTAGTATTTCTTTTACCTCTTTTTCTAGGCGGTTTAGCTATTCTTTCAACAGTTCCATCAGCACTTATCTTTTCAATAAAGCTAGAGTTTTTACCTGCTACAGCTACGTACTGATTACCCTCTTCATCCGTAAAACTATCATAAACAGCATAGCCTTTTCTAGAAGAGGTAGTACCCCCTGTAGCTGTATCAGGAGAACCACTACCAAGAGTTCTATTATAATCTGTGTTAGTACCATACAACATAGGAGAATTTTTACTAGCACCACTATAGTTACCAGTAGTAACGCCTTGTAGAGCATTAAACTTTTTCTGTATTGCCTTGGCTTGATTAATTACATCTCGCCTATCCCTAGGATCTACATTAGCAGTTACAGCAGAAAAATCTCCAGACTGAGCAGCCTCTAGTAGAGCCTTGTCTCTTTCTGTTTGACGTGCCTTATCTCGTGCATCAGCCCTATCATAGTTACGTGTAACACCATATACGTCTGTGACTTCTACCATACCTTATTCCTTACTTACCCATTGTCATCCACACTGCACCTGCAATAAATGTTAGCAATGCGACAGTGGTTAATTTAACTACAGTTGACCAGATAGATCTACGAGTATCTCTCCAAGCCTCCAGTAAACTTCTCATTTCTGTAATGTCTCTTTGTGCATCATCATCAAGTAAACCAATAGAACGCAATGCCTCTTTAGCACCACGCCTAGCTGCACGATCTAGCATACCTTCTACTTCTTCTGGAGATAATTTAATATCACTCATAGTTAAACTCATTTACCTTTAAATGTCAAGTTTTTACTAATAACTCAGTTGCTGAAATAGCAGTCCCTGCCAGTACACTTGGACTATCTGCTGTTGTGCCTATCGTTCCGTCTGTCTGTACAAAGTATTGTTGCCCTGCGGTAAGACCGATCTGGTTATCTGACACAGAGCCTATGATGTCCATTGAGGCATTGCCGCCATCTGCTATTTCGCTTCTAGTAGTTGCTATAGTGTTTGTAGTACCAACGGCAGCTTTTCCATGACTAGAGTTGGTGCTATCTCTGAAAGATATAACAACCCTTTCATTACCAGAATCGTAAGCTAATCCTATTTCTTGACCACGCCCACTATGAAAAGAAGTCTCAGAATCAAAAGTAATTGAAGTACCACTTACTTTTCCAGAAATCATATAACTATTTGCGAAACTATCTGCTGCATCCCTATATGCCGTTACAACCTTTTGTGCGCTAGAGTCATATACTGCTGATCTTTGTGTATCGGTGTTTGCTTCGTTAAATACAACTTCCGTTCCAAACGAAATAGAAGTGCCACTAACAGTTCCTACAATGGCTGTTCCATAGTCACTATTACCACCGTCTCTATAAAATATTACAACTTTTTGTGAGCTAGGATCATAAACAGGTTTGTTGTCTTCAGAAGTGCCTTGATTATATACAACAGGTGTACCAAAACTAATTGAAGTACCAGAAACAGTTCCAACTACAGCCGTACCGTAGAAACTGTTAGTGGTATCTCTACAAGCAATAACCACTTTTTGAGCATTTTCATCATACGTAGCTCCTATATAATCTTGAAAGTTGTTACTACTAAATTGTGTAGCAGAGCCAAAACTAATTGAAGTACCACTAACAGTTCCTACCTTGGCTGTGCCTTTACCAGAATCTGCGGAATCAGCATAAATAACTACAATTTTCTGGGCGTCTGAATCATAAGTAACATCAGTCTCACTTGTGTTTGCAGTGTTAAAAACAGCCGCAGTCCCAAACGAAATAGAAGTACCACTAACCGTTCCAACTATTGCTGTTCCATAGTCACTATTATCACCATCCCTATATACTATAACCACTTTTTGAGCATTGGAGTCATACACTATTCTCGTATATTGAGTATTAGCATTTTCAAAATTAATCTCTGAACCAAACGTTATTGAGTTGTCTGAAGGATCTACTGTGCCAACAACACAATTTCCTTTGTTAGAGTTGCCACCGTCTCTATATGCTATTACAACTTTTTGTGCGTTAGAATCATAAGCTGCTGTTGTATATCTAGTTGATGCACTATTAAAAGCAACACTTGTCCCAACGCTTGGAGCATTTCCTGTTTGAAAAGCAGTTCCTCTTGACATACCAATGTAGTTTTCTGAGGTGAGGCTAGTTGCTGTATACGTTGCATCAAAAACAATAAGCGCAACATTCGTATTCCCAGAGTCAGGATCTCTGTAACCAAGAACAACTTTCTTTTGATCTGGATCGTAAGTCGCTGCGTTATAAAACCAAGTAGGTACACCACTTGAAAACTGTGCAGCAGTATCAAAAGTAATACTGTCAGCACTTAAAGCGCCAGAAGCTACTGTGCCAAATTTATATTCACCGCCATCACTAGCATCTCTGTATGCAACAAATACTTTTTTAGCTTCTTCGTGATAAGCAGCATTACTATAATAAGTTGCAGCAGTATTATGAACAGTTTCTCCACTAACAGTTGTAGTTGTACCTGACACAGTAGCTGTAACGTAACTCCCATAGTTTGAGTTGGTCTGATCTGTATAAAATATTACAAATTTTTGAGCATTTTTATCGTAAATAGCAGACGTGTGTTGAGTACTAGCATTATTAAATATAACTGTTTGATTCATAGTAACAGTAGTGCCACTAACTGTAACAGCGCCAACATAACCATAATTACTCGAACCTTCAAAAGAAAGAATAAGTTTATCATTATCAGAGTCATAAGCAAAACTAGGCCACTCCATATTATTGCCTGTAAGAGTTGCGACTGAACCAAAACTAATTGAAGTTCCACTAACAGTTCCTGCAATAAGTTTTGAAGCACTTGCTTCATAGGCAATTACAATACTTTGCTGAACTGGATGGTAAAAAGTAGCAGTGTAACCTGTAATAGAAGCTGAAAACTCTACTTCAGTTCCAAAGCTTATAGATGTACCACTTACTGTACCTACAATAGCCTTTCCTTTATTACTATCCCCTGCATCTTGATAGGCTATTACAATTTTACCGTTTGATTCGTCATAGGCACAAGAAGAATAGTAAGTTGTACCTGCATTAAATGCAACAGGTGTACCTAAACTTATAGAATTATCTGAGCCATTTACTGTACCAACAACAGCCGTACCATAACTACTATTACCTAGGTCAGTATATACAAAAACTACTTTGTCATTTGCAGTGTCATAAGCTCGACCTGATATTTGATATGAGTTATTAGAAGTTATTGCTACTTTCGTACCTGCTGCTTGAGTTCCGCTACTCTGTGAAATTACAGACACAGTCCCATCGGCATTAATAATAACAGGTTTACCACTTGCTAATGCGCCACTAGCTACTGCTTTAAACTCACCACTTTCTTCAGCACCTATACGTTTTAGCATAGTTACCCTTTCACTATTAATTGTGTTGCTGACACAGCCGTTCCTGCAAAGACGCTAGGATCATCAGCCGTTGTGCCTAATGTACCATCATTCTGAACGTAGTAGCTTTGCCCTGCCGTTAGCCCAGATAGGTTGTCAGCTATTGCACCTTGTGTATCTATGATAGCCTTTGCTGTGTCTGCTACACCACTACGAGCTATGCCAATATAGTTTTCTGAAGTAAGATTTTCATCAGTATAACCTACTGTGACTAGCGTAGCAGTACCCTTACCAATATTACCGTTATCTTTATAACCAATAAATATAACACCCTCGTCAGCTACATCAGCCACACCAAAATCAAGAGAAGTGGCAGCTTCAAAAACAGTTTCTGAATCAAAACTTATAGAAGTGCCAGAAATAGTTGAAGTTATAAAAGTTCCATGACTTGAGTTACCACCATCACGATATACAACTAGGATTTTACCAGAAGTAGAGTCATATACCGCATTAATATTGTAGGATGCGCCTTCATTAAACACAACTTTTGAACCGAAAGTTAGAGAACCACTTCCAGTATTAGTGACTACTATTCCAGAGCCATAGTTAGAATTACCACTATCACGAAAAAATATTGCAGTTTTTTGATTGACAGGGTCATGGGCCATACCCTGATTAGTGTGTACTGAACCAGACTCCCATTCTCCCTCACCACTAAAACTGATAGAAGTATCTGAAACAGTCCCTCTACTTGCTCTTCCATCCTGTGAAGCATCTCTCCACGAAAGTAAGATTTGACTGTTTGTACTATCAAAACAACTTGCTAAGTAAGAGGGACTAGTTTCTGATTTTACTGTTACAGCAGTACCAAAGGATATACTTGTCCCACTTATTGTACCTACTCTAGCTCTCGTGGCTGATGATGTCTGCCAAGCTATTACTGTTTTGTTATTAGTAGAATCTTGAATAACATTTATGTAAAATGAAGAAGTAGTTTCAACAACCTGTGGTGTACCAAAGCTAATAGAAGTACCTGACACAGTACCAACAATAGCGGTACAATAATTAGAGTTACCACCGTCTCTATATGCTATAACAACTTTACCTGTATTGGCATCAAAGTCACATGCAACATAATCAACACTTGCTTGTTCAAATACAGCCGCTGACCCAAAGGTAATACTACCTGAAGAAACTGTTCCAACAATAGCAGTTCCATAATTACTATTGTCTTCATCATCATAAGCTACAACCACTTTGTCGTTAGTAGTATCGTAACATGCAGCATGTGAAGAAGTATTACCACTTTCATACACAACAGGAGTAGTAAATGACTGTGTTACTGTATTTGAAGATACAGTAGAGACAGTTCCATTTGCATTTACAATAACAGGTTTACCATTCGTTAAAGCACCACTAGCTACAGCGTGCTCCTGTCTTGGTAAATTCTGATCGTTGCCTATAACACGCAGCATTATTATTATTACTCTCCGTCATCCTCTGAAGGTTCTACCCAATCAGGGTTAGCTGTCCAAGTTGTACCGTCAAAGGTATACTTGTTGCCTATCCAATCTTCAGGTGCATTGGTTACATTTTCATAAATTGTGGTGTCTTGGCTTGAGTGACAAGCAACTATAAAGGCAGGGTTGCTTGCGTCTGGGTTTCCAACCGTAATTTCTGTAGTAGTTGATACTATTTCAACATTATCTTCTAACAAAAATTTACTTAATTTAGTTGATGTTTCTACGATAGTTTTCATTCTTTAACCTTTCACTATTAATTCCGTAGCTGATATAGCAGTCCCTGCTGTTACTGAGGGATCGTCTGCTGTTAATCCTAGTGTGCCATCCGTTTGCACAAAATATGTTTGCCCTGCTGTAAGGCTGCTTTGGTTTCTGTCAATTGTGTTTGTTGTGTTTATTGCTGCGTTATCGGTGTCTGCAAATGCACCATCTGAAAAACCTATGAAGTTTTCTGAGGTGAGGTTAGGTGCAGCATAAGAATTTCTTAAAACATTAGCCGTTCCATGATTTGAATTACTGCTATCACCATAAGTAATAACATTTCGTAATTTATTACTATCAAATACAACAGAAGGATGATCGCCTGTTACCGCACTATCACTTATTGCAATAGAACTACTTAAAGTAATTGAAGTTCCCGACACAGTTCCTAAAAAAGCAAGTACTTTTTGTGGGGAACTTTCATCATTTAAAACAAAAACAGTTTTATTTGCAGAAGTATCAAAAGTAGAGCTAAACTGCTCAAAATTCATTTTTGTTGATGTATCTGTATTACTTCCAAAACTAATACTTGTGCCTGAAATTGTTCCAACAACTGCCCCGAATACTTTATTAGTACCACTAACTACTTTCTTATAACCAATAATTACTTTATCACTATCTGTATCATAAGAACTTGTAGTTCCCTCACAACTAGAAGATAAAAATGTAGCCTCTGAGCCATAAGAAATAGACGTTCCAGAAACTGTACCAACAATGGCTTTCCCATAATTAGAAGCACCTTCATCCCTGTAAGCAAAAACGACTTTGGAAGCATCAGGACTAAAACAACAACTTATGTTACCAGAGTATGCAGTATTAAAAACGACTGATGTGCCAAAACTTATTGATGTTCCTGATACTGTACCAACTATAGCTCGACCATATTCTGACTGGGAATTACTCCTGAAACCAATCACTACTTTATTATTAGTGCTGTCAAAAGCAGCACATACATCAAATGATCTAGACGAGTGAAAGTTAACAGGAGTTCCAAAGCTTATAGAAGTACCTGACACAGTACCAACAACAGCTTTACCATCTGATGAACCTTGTTGATATGCAAAAACAACTTTATTGTTAGAACTATCAAAAACACCTGCTATCGGAAAATTTGCAGCAGTATCGGCTGTTTGAAAAACAACAGGACTACCAAAAGTAATTGTTGTATCATCAATGGTTCCAACTATTGCTGTACCATAGTTACTATTACCTTCATCTCTATAGGAAAGCACAACCTTATTGTTAGAACTATCAAAAACACCTGCCCCTGCTTCTGTAGTAGCACTTTCAAAAACTGTTGCAGATCCTACTGCTTGTGTTACATTAGTTCCTGTAGAGCTAACTACACTCACAGTCCCATCAGAGTTTACAATAACAGGAGTGCCGTCAGTCAAAGCACCAGAAGCGACTGCCCTGACCTGACCATCTTTAGCAATGTTACCGAAAGATTTCATTAAGCTACTTTCTATTAAGCGTCATCAATCTCTTCATATGAAAGAACAGCAGACAAGTCTCCTGCTGCACTTGCTTGTATTTTTAGTATGTCGCTTTCATTTAAGTATAATCCCATATTCTTATCAATAGGAAGTAGGGTACTTCCTGCTGCAACTGTAATACCTTTAGCTATGTAGTAGTCTACACTTGATCGTGTAATATATACATCTATATCAGCAGCATTAGTACCATCTATGTTAGCTATAATTAACGAATTAATTTTACATAATTTATCTGATGCACACGTTAATAAACTAACTGCGCTTGCAGCAACATCAGCATCTAGCACTGTTTTGGCTTGAATACTACTTACTGCGACTACATTTGGATTTGCCATTTAATAACTCCTTTATTATCCAAATACCATTGCCATAGCAATAGCTTTTCCTGTTGAGGCTACATCTTTTGTTAAAGCTACAGTGCCTGTATCATCAGGTAAAGTAATTGTCCTATCAGCAGTTGGGTCTGCCACTGTTAATGTAGTTTCAAATGAATTGTTAGTTGCACCCTCAAAGATTAAATCACCGCCAGCTGCAAGTTGCACATCACCGTAGTGAATAAATGGGCCAATAGTAGGTGCAGAAAAAGAAAAGGTAACCTCATTGTCAACATATACGTTTGCGCCTGACAGCACATCCGTATCAAGAGCATCGAAATCTATACGCCATATATCAAAGGTGTTTAAAGGTTGTATTCTAAAACCGCTTACTCCACTAGCATCATTGTTTAAATACAAACTTGGTGCGTTTGCTCCACTAGCTTCTACTTTTAATTGTCCGTTACTATCAATTAAAGCCACAGTACCACTAGCATCTGGTATAGTAATTGTTCTGTCTGCAGTTGGGTTAGTAAAAGTAACTGTAGTTTCGTTTGCGTCTGCACTGGAACCTTCTACAGTAAATCCTGAGTCATTAAGATGTAGCCCAGTTACGACAGGACTTGTAATAGTTTTGTTTGTTAGTGTTTTTGTAGTGCCTGAAAAGTATGTATCAAGTAAATCTACATCAAAGTAACCTATAGACGAACCAGACGTGTCATATACTGCAATACCATCATCTGCTGCAATTGCTGTGCTTGTGTCAATAGTAATTGCTGATACATCTGCTACAGCGTTAAGCTCTGCACCTGTAGCCGTAAGACCTGTAACGTTATTAGCTTGACCTGCTGTACTGTCTACGTAAGCTTTAATAGACTGTTGGGTTGCAAGTTTAGTTGCACTATTACTACTAAAGTCATCCTCATCTGCAATATCAGTAACTGACACTGTGCCATCTGATAAATTACCAAATTGTATAGTACCTGACGTAGTAATATTGCTTGAGCCATTATCTATAGCTCCAAAGCCACTTGTTATGCTACCACTGTTAAGAGCACCAACTGTTGTTACGTTACTAAGTGTATCTAATGCAGATTCAAAATAAGTCTCAAAGTCAGTAAGAGCTACTTGCTTCATAGTTCCTGCATCATTAACAACAACTCTGTCAGCATCAGCAAGTGTTGTGGAGGTAGCAGAGGTATCACCATCCATAACATTTATTTCAGTGGCAGTTGCAGTTACATTTGTTAAATCTGTAGGTGCAATACTTATATTAGCGGTACCGTCAAAAGATTGACCTGCAATTGTTCTAGCAGTTGCCAATGCAGTAGCAGTTGAAGAATTTCCTGTAAGAGCACCTTCTACATTAGCTACAAGAGTTCCTGTACTAATAGTAAGATCGCCAGTAGATGCACCTGTAAATGATCCTGTGCCTACAATAAATTTATCTGCAGACTCATCAAAACCAATAAATGCATTATCACTATCACCACGTTCAATAACAATACCTGCATCATTTGCAGGAGTACCTGTTGTACCTGTACCTAGTTCTATGAGAGCATCTTCAATTGTTGTGTTAGTTGTACTAATAGTTGTAGTAGAACCATTAACTGTTAAATCTCCTGTAACAGTTAAATTTTGACTCATAGTAACATTACCACTAGAAGCGATGGCTATTGCATCTGTATCACTAGAAGAACCTATGTTACCCCCATCACTAATAATAATATTACCACCAGTAATATTTCCTGTAGTGGTAATTGTGCTAGAGCCATTGTCAATAGTACCAAAACCAGATGTAATAGAGCCAGAGTTAAGAGCACCTGTAGTAACAAGGTTTGGCATCGCTGTAATTTCATCATCAAAATATGCAGCAAGATCTGTAACAGCAACTTGTACCATTGTACCATTATCATTTAGTACAACACGATCTGCATCTGCTACAGTTGTTGAGGTTGCTGAAGTATCTCCGTCTAGAATATTTATTTCAGCAGTAGTAGACGTTACACCGTCCATAATATTTAACTCTGCTGCACTGGCTGTTACTACAGTACCACCAAGAGCAAGACCATTTGTGCCATCATGAGAAGCTATATCAAAATTAAAAGAGCCATCAGCAAAAGTAGTGTTACCTGTAATAGTAATTGTACTACCATCTGCACTAATACTATCTAATGCAATATCACCTACATTAGTAATATTGTTATCTCCAAAAGACGTAGCAGGTAATACAGTGGTTCCTGTAGCTGTAAAGTTGGCAACAGTTGTTTGACCTGTAACATCTAACGTACCTGCTATTGCAGTGTTACCACTTGTGTCTGCCACAGTAAATTTATCGGTGTCCATAGTAAGACCACCATTAAGAGCAGTAGCACCTGTTACTGTAAGTGAGTTTAATGTAGCTAAACCAGAAGAACCTATTGTAGTAAAACTACCTGTAGAAGCACTGTTACCACCAATAGCTGCACCATCAATTGTACCACCATTAATATCTGCAGTATCAGCTACAAGACTGTCTATATTTCCTGTACCATCAACATATAAGTTACGCCACTCAGAGCCTACAGCACCAAGATCATGTGTATCATCAGCAGAAGGAATAAGAGGAGAAGCAACATCAGCAGTTACAGTAACAGTATCTGTAGCTGCATCACCAAGAGTAGTGTTTCCGTTTACAGTAAGATTACCAGTAATAGTTGCATTTTCATGTATCTGTACAGTATCTATATAACCTATACCGTCTACATATAAATCTTTAAACTCTGCTCCTGATGCACCAAGGTCTACATCATCGTCAGTTACAGGAACGATAGCACCATCCTGTATACGTAACTGCTCTACTGCAGCAGATGATACCTCACTGAAGAAACCAATACGATTGTTTGTTGTATCTATTACAACTTTGTTTAGCGCATCAGTGTCAGCTATGAGAGGTACATATGCACCTTCTGTAGAACTACCATCATGCTTGTGTCCACCTGAGAAAGCAAACGCATCTCGTATTGCATTGTATTCTGCGTTTACTGGTGCAGCTTTAATAACCGCATTAGCAATAATGTCTGCTGCTGATTGTCTTGAATAACCTGCCATTTTATAACCTGTCTCCTACTCCAAATGTAATCACTAGACCTTGTATACTGTGTGATGCACTGGAATCATTAGTAACGAATTTTAAAGATGCTGATTTACCAGATCCTGATATATTAGTGCGTTGTACTGGTGATGGATTACCATCAAATATTGCGGTACTGTTATACGTTGCTTCATTATAGTATGCTGCTGCACCTTCTGTTGTTAGATTAAAGTTTGTTGGGTTGAGCGTATCTACATCCTCATAATCATAAACAGCCGACATAATAATTGTGTTGTCACCTTCAGAACGTAAATAGGTAGCTATTGTATAAAATACTTTACGTTGTTCTGGGTCTTGCATGTGAAAGAAAGGAGTTTGAAATAAACTGAAAATGTCTGTACCATCAAAGTCATTACCCTGTTCTTGTCGATGAACCTTTCCTGAACTATCACCATGAATTACAAATTCGTTTTGCCCTATATAACCACTGTCTGCACAAGTAGCAACAAGCCCTAGCATTTGACCATACTCAAACTTCAATCCGTTAGGAGTTAACCTGTAACCACCTATAATACCCTGACTATCTGCACCTGCAAAAAAGTATCTAAACTGTGATTTTTGTCTTATTACTACAGCGTTAAGACCTTCAAGGTCTATATCAAACACAATGTCTGTAAAAATGGATTGTATGTCTTTTGATACAGTCTCAAGATTAACGTCACCAATTTTATCTGTACCTGATATTGGGCGCAAACCATCTTGTGATAAAAATAATAAGTCTCCACCGATTTCTATAACGCTGTCTGTAGCTAGACATCCTAAATTACTTGTTACGTCTTGAAGATCAAAAAGTGGAAATAAACCCCCTGAAGGGTTATGTACAAACTTTTTTATATTATTTGTACCAAAAACATAAAGAGCATCTCTAAAAGGTTTTATTGCTATAACAGGAAAACCTACATTTATAACTCCACCACCTGCATCAAGATCATATCTTGTTTCATCCTCAGGAGCACTAATATAAACATTATGATCTTCAGCAGGATCTCCTGCTAAAAATATAGAATTTTTAAATACAGCAGAGTATTTAGGATCTGTGGGAGCACTAGAGTGAGTTAGTTGTGTGTAGGTTGTGCCATCATAAGTTGCAGCAGGATTTATACCATCTGTTAATATTACTTTTGGAGCAGAAAAATTGTATCTTGTAAATCTAACTTTTGTTACACCAGACATTGTAGGTGAACCAGAAGTAGTTACTGCATCCCATGAACTTGTACTAGTATTCCATTTGTGTAAATAGTTATTACCACTAGAAGGTGTACGACAAGCTAGAATACCATCATTAATACCGTTAGCTACACAAACACCTAGTACACTTCCTGTGCCTGTAACTGTACCATAATCATTACTAAAACCATTTATTTTTCTGTAGCCACCAGTAACAGCAGGTTCATAGTTAATTAAAGATATGGCTGATCCAGGTTGTGTTTCACCTTGAGACAACACATCCCTACTAGTATTTAGTCCTCCTTGACAGAAAACTTTAAAGGAAGCTAGATTGTCAGCCATTACAGTACTCTACCCAACACCTGATTAGAAGAGTTAATTCTATCAACGACAGTTGATCTTACTCTGAGATGTTCATCTATAAGAACTCTTCGCATCATTTTTATACCATCTTCAAAATTTTGTTGATGCATCGCAGCACTCTGTTCATTAGATCTAAATCTCATCATGTACATCATAGAGCCATCAATAACTACATGATTAAATCTATCTGGGATAAGACAAGTGTCATTAAAAGAAGATAGATCAGTAGGAAACTTGTAGTACACATACTCTATCTCGTATGAGTTATCAGGAATAGGAGTAACCCCAAACTTTTCTTCGTTAGTTTGGTAAACGAGGGTAGGAGCAGATATACCTGTTGCATCTCCTGTATCATCAAAATGTCTATATCTTTGAATGTATTCATCATACGTTATAGACGGTAAGTGCATTGGGGTGTTATCAACAGATGTTAGCTTTTTAATGTAAAATGTTTGCCAGTCAGCACTAGAATAATCAGCAGGAAAAGAATACTGTCTTGTTCCTGCTGCTAACGTTTCTGTGTATGTTGTTTTAAGAAAAGGAAACTCTTGTCCTGTTTGTATTATATTTCTAATGGAGTTATTAATAGCATCTTTAGCAAGTGCTTGAACGTTACGTACTGTAGGAAACCCTTCACCTGCAGTATCTAGTGTAACTTCATTTAAACGTCTTAAAAGTTGATTTACGAGTGTTACATAAGTTGCCATAAAAAAATCCCTTAGATAAGGTTAAAGGGGCAAGTCGCCCTGCCCCTTAAAGTATTTATACTTGGTCACGAGACACTTCGGTTGCTCGTACTCGACCAGATATACCTGTGTCTACACAACCTGCGACAACACGAATGCGTCCAGATGTAACGTCTGCAGAAGCAGCAATCAATTTAACGTCAATTGTGTCTGTAGTTGTTACGTGCTGTGTAAATGTAGAGGCAGCACCTGTGCCAAGAACCATTGCTTGACCGTTAGTTCCTGATGCCAACCAACCAGTAGATGAAACGTCACCACCGTCAACAATGTCATCACCTGCGGCAAAGTCAATGTCAACAGTTGGAGATGTGCCATCAACAGCAGCTTCAACATAAGCACCTGCAAACATTACCATAGTGTCAGCAGGAATTTCTAGTAGTTGAAAGATGTCACCGTTAGCAGCAGTCCAACCTGCGGCAGTCATCTTATCAAAGTCAAGTACAGCCTCACGCATGTACATGCCATTTGATTGGAATCGTGATCGTGCTTCAGCAATACTGTCGGAGTTTACGCCAGTAGTTGCTTTTGCTGTCATATCATAAGTAGCCATAAGTCAATCTCCCTTTAAGCTGCGTTATATTTAGCAGTGACGATTGCTTCTGGACGTAGAATCTTGCGACCATATAGGTGCATTCCTCTAACAATGTCAGCAAAGCTATCTGGATCACGATATGTTTCAGTCTTACTGATCTGCTCTGCAGTTGCTACTGCTGAGTCATGACCTGCAACAATAACACCAAAGTTACTGTTTTGGTTTGCAGAGCCTGTAGTTCCTGGGCCTGTTCCTACTGCAGGAAGGTTTGAAGAACTATAGATTCTGAAGCCATGTAGGTTGTTCAGTACTAGACCGTTACGTAGAGCACCAGACTGTCCATAGTCAGAATTTAACAGACGTGAATCTTCGTCAGCTAATATTTCCATGAACACAGGGTCTACAACGAGCCATCTACCTTGTGTATCAACTTGCTGTTGATCCAACAAACGAGCCATACGAGCTACGATCATTGCAGGAGAAACAGTTGCTGTTGGTAGTGCTGTTGCACCTGGTAGACGTGCTGCTACAGGAATTGAGTGATCTCCTGCAGAGCCAGTTGTGATGTTGCCAAATGAGTCCTTGCGGAGTTTCATTGATGTCAACAATTCGTCAGAACCTGCAGTTGAAACTGCTTTAGTTCCGTTTACTACGTCATTCACTGCACCTGCATTTGAGTGTAAAGCAGACTGTTTGTAACCTGATAGATAACCAAGAACTTCTTGGTCATGCTGATCAGCCAAACGATATGCTGCACGATCAGTTGCAAGCTGCATGAAATTCGCATGACTATGCGCTTCTTCTATATCGTCAATTTTAAAAGCGTAGTAGTTTGCTTTATCGACAACTAGAGAGAAGTCTTCGTCATCAAGGTCTTGTGCTGAAACCTGTGTACCCCTAGCATAGGCGTTCACAGAAATTTCTGGCTCCTTGATAATTTTCACTGTATCACCTTGGGCAGAAATCTCCCCAAAATAATCAGAGTTAGTGATGTCTCCTACGACAGTACTCTTGCGGAAAGCAAGTTGTACTTTCTTGGAGTAGATTACGGAACTAAAATTACCGTTAGGTAAATTACCGTAACCCGATGCGGTTTGAAAAGCCATAGTTAAATCCTCCATGATATTTGGCTTATGAAGAAAGCTTAAACATCTGAAAGAGGCTGTACGTTTTCTAGGGTGCAGTTAGTATTAGGTTGCGCTACCAAATACCACTGGGCCTATACTTGTCCAGGTAGTTCTTTGTAGTTTAGACTTTTAATGAAAAGTATCTTTGAAGGTAGTCCTTACGGAGGCTTCAAGTCAGATACTCGTAGTTATATAGATGACTTTAAATATGTCAACTAATTATCTTGCAGAACCCGAAACATCGTAAATAAACTTGCCTTTACGCATCGCTTCGTTTATTTTGTCCTGCATTTCCTCAAACTCCTTATTTGACATCTTGGCTACATCAGACTCTTTAATAGATCCCTGTACACCTTCTACATCAATAGAAGCACGAGTTCCTTTTGCAACAGTAGATGCTGCAGCTTTCTTAGATTGTTTCTTAGCTGCAACGGTCATACCGTTGTCAATCTTGTATAGATCAATCACACGAATAACTGAGCCAGGATCATCCATGTTTTCGTAGAGTGCATCCTTAACCCATTTAGGTTGGTCATTTGCCCAGTCGTGAAACTGATCTGATTCTCTTAATTCGTCAAAGTCTTCATGAGACTTACGAATAGCGTTTTCTGCTTTTACTCTTTCTGCTTCAAGGTGAGCTTCGTCTAACTCTTGTAGACGTGACTCAGCTTTACTGAACATCTCTTGAGCTTTTTTAGCTGCTATGGTTTCTACAATACCTGCAACGTCTGGATACTTCCTTGACCAAGCATCTATGTCTTCATCAGACTTAGGAGGAATAATACCTTCACGTTCACTTCTGGCTTGTAGAGCTTCAAACTTTTCGTTCCACTCTTTCTCTTTGTCTTGCATATGTCTACGCAAGTCACCATAACGTTTCTTAAAAGATTTCTCTTCAGCACTCAGGCTACTATCGTTTTCCTGTGCTTCGGTTTCCTCTTCGGTTTCTTCTTGTTTGGAATCGTCTGTTGCTTGTACTTCGGTGTTCTCAGTATCTTCGCCACTGGATTCACTCTCAGTAACTTCTTCACCACGAGCCTCTGCTTCTAGTCGGGCAATCTCTGCCTCTTCTTCTTCCATACGTTTTTGTTTTCTAGAGTGGTTGTATCCACGATCTACATAACCTGCAGTCTTTGGTTTTTCCATTTCAGTTAATTCAGGCATTTAAAGTTCTCCTTTATGTTGGGGCCAGGAACCATTCCTGGGTAGCCTTATAGTTATTATTTACTTGTCGCCCTTTTTATTCATTAGTCCACCTTTATTAAACGGACCTGCTTTTTGTGTAGCACTTACAGCTTTTGCTCCCTTTCCTTTTACATCTTTGCTAATAGATTTAGCTTTTGTAACTGATTTCTTTCTTTTATCTCTACGTTTTTTTGCATCTATTCTAGTTTGTGCTTCTGCTTTTCTAACATCTAAAGATTTTCTTTTAGTATCAGTAGGAGGGGTAATTGAAACACCAGTTCCTGTTGGAGCAGGTCTAGGTGGTGGTGCACTTGTTGCTGCTATGGTATCTTGTATTCCTTTTGCACCTCTACCTTTAGGTCCAACTTTTTTAACAAACTTTTCAAAATCGTCTGTTCCTTCTTTAAATATCCTATTACCAAAAGGATCAGTAGAGTCCTCAAATAAAGCTACATCTATGTTATTTTCCACAATATCTTTTGCGAGTCTATCACCATTTATTAAACCTTTTGGCATGTAACCCAGTTTAGAGTCTTTAATAAATTGTTGGTACTGGCTTTTTAATCTAGCTACTTCTTCTGGATCACCACCATTATTTTCTAAAATAATAATGTTAGCAGCAGCTTGAGCAGCAGTAGTACCATTCATAAATGCCCCTATAACACTACCCACTGGAGATTTCTTTAACATATCAGATGTCTGTGATCCTAGATTACCCATATCAGTGTAGTCAAAATCTTTCATCCACTTGTTAGGATCTGTTTCTACTGGTGGTCTTGAACTACCTCCACCACCTCCTCCTGTAACAGAAGTAGTTGTTACAGCCTTTGTTTCTGAGTATCCTAACTCTTTTAGTCGAGCTACTTCTGCAGCATCTGCTTCACTGAGAGGCATGTTAAATGTTCTTATCTCTCCGTTAGGACCATAGAGAGTCAGGACTTCAGGGACATTAGGATTATCTGCAACTGGCGGTTGTTGTTGTGGCTGACCACCCATAAAGCTAAATCCAAGACCATACTGCATAGGATTAAAAGTATTTTGTGCGTAAGAGGGAGCATCAGGTTGAGAAGAAACAGGGGTTGAAACAACTGGATTACCTGCTTGATAACCTTGAACTTGACCACCACCTGAATATCCAATGGTGTTTCCTATAGCCTGTGGCGCAGGTTGGCTATACATTTGTTGTTGCTGTAGGTAAGGGTTTTGTATAGTACCACCTTCAGCCATACCCATTACTTCTCTGATAGCAGCCATTTCTTGCTCAGATAGTTCCTGATCATTTACAGGACCACCTTCAGGTACAGGCTCTCCACCTATGCGTCCATTGGCTTCCATCTCAGCTAACCCACGTTTAGCTTGATCTCTTAGATCTTCAAAGAACTTGACACCGTAGTATCTTACAACATCAGCAGGAACAACATACTCACCCTCAGAGAGTTGTGCAGGAATATCATCTCGTACTTCCTCTGCAAGAGAGCCAGGTGGTACTTCGTTTCCTGATACTGGGTCTACGTCCAGACCATCATCTGCTATTCCACCCTCTTGCATGAATGCCATTTCCATTTGATCGTCCATTACTGCACCGCCTTTATTAAAAGGCAAAACATCTGGGTCTGTCTTCTTTGCGTTTTTTGCTAAGACCAAATGCCCTACCTGAATTACTTCATCTGCTTCTAGGATTGCTTGTCCAGTCTCTCTGTCATAAAAGAAACCTCTTTTTATTGGGTCATACCCTACTTGTGTCCACTCATCACTATCAAAAACTTCTTTTGCCATGTCGAAAATTTCATTATCAGTACCTTCAACATACTCACCTGTCATAACAGCAAATGGACTCTTTTCTCTACCTTCAGCAACTCCTTGTGCTTTTCTTACAGGACCAGAATCAGGCTGTATAAATTTTACATTTTGTATTCTTACAGCAGCTTTATACTTTTCTTTTCCATCATGTCTAATTGTTGGAACCCATACATCATAGTCAGTATAAGCAGGTATATTTAATCTTACATCAACAATATCTTTTTCTGGTATAACATCATTTAAACCTATAATAGGGCTTGTTCTTTGTCGGCTGTTAAGAGCACTAACAATTTCTTTATTGGTAGCAGGTTTAGGAACTTTATTTACTTTACGTATTGGTCTTAATTCGTCAGCTAGTTTTCGATATGTATCTCTTACAACATTAGAAATACCAGAAGCAACTCTACCCCCAACACCCTGTTCAAACTTTTGTGCTATGCCTAAACGTTTTGCTTGAGCTTGTAATTCAGGATTTCTACCTTTTAGAGAATCTCTAAATTCTTTAGGTGTCTCATTCTTACTACGCCAAGCATCAATAGCTTCGTCTGTAAGACCTGCTGCCTCTATAGTGGGAACACCTTCTTTAATGGTAGGTTTTTTCCTGATAGCTCCTGTACCAAATGCTGACATTGCTGTAGGATCTATCTCGTATTGTTTTACTTTATCAGCTAGAGCCTTGATACCTTTGGCTCCGTATTTACCTGCAACACCACCCATAAGAAGTAGACCACCTTCTATGGCAGCACTCTGACCTGCTTCTCTAAACTGATCTTTTATATACTCGTAGTCACGTTCCTGTTCAGGTTTCATGTACTCTTGTGCAACGTTTGCTATGTTCACACCTGAGTCATAGAATGGAACGACAAAGGATGCAGCCTTAGATATATCAGTTTCTAAATCTCCTGCTTCCTCTACAAACTTGTCAGCTTCCTGCTGTGCTCCTTCAGCAGTGTAACCAAACATCTCCATCTGTTCTGCCATACCACCTTCGTTGTATTGACCTGTACCAAAGTGTCTACTAGGAGTAAAAAGATATTCCACAAAACCCTTGAAGTCTTCTCCATACGGAGCAAGCTTTCTTTTTAACCTTTCCATAAAACTTTCATCAGGGTCATTGTAGTAATACTCAGAGGTAGGATCACTCTGAAGCCTATCCACCTCTGCCATTTCCTCATCAGTGAATCTTGGTTC
>Ga0213858_10000257_pt1 | contig 25989 bp, 42 predicted proteins | sample PICome_FD_160122 | JGI IMG/M metagenome (GOLD analysis project Ga0213858, IMG submission 160122) | Coastal seawater microbial communities near Pivers Island, North Carolina, United States - PICO245 | ecosystem: Environmental > Aquatic > Marine > Coastal | place: USA: North Carolina | collected... | reverse complement strand
CAACGACAGGCCATGCTGCCAGGAAGAAGTGAAGTGAACGGGAGTTGTTGAACGATGCATACTGGAAGATCAGACGACCGAAGTATCCATGAGCAGCAACGATGTTGTAGGTCTCTTCTTCTTGACCGAACTTGTAACCATAGTTCTGGGACTCGGTTTCGGTGGTTTCACGAACCAGCGAAGAAGTAACCAGTGAACCATGCATTGCGGAGAACAGTGAACCACCGAAGACACCAGCGACACCCAACATGTGGAAGGGGTGCATCAGGATGTTGTGTTCTGCTTGGAAGACAAGCATGTAGTTGAACGTACCAGAGATGCCGAGGGGCATACCGTCAGAGAAGGAACCTTGACCGAAAGGATAGACCAGGAAGACTGCGGATGCTGCTGCAACAGGTGCAGAGTAAGCAACACAGATCCAAGGACGCATTCCAAGGCGGTAGGAGAGTTCCCATTCACGACCCATGTAGCAGAAGACGCCAATGAGGAAGTGGAAAACTACGAGTTGGTAAGGACCACCATTGTACAGCCACTCGTCGAGTGATGCTGCTTCCCAGATGGGATAGAAGTGAAGACCAATTGCGTTGGAGCTGGGAACAACAGCACCAGAGATGATGTTGTTACCATACATCAGAGAACCAGCGACTGGTTCACGGATGCCGTCGATGTCCACAGGGGGAGCAGCGACGAATGCAGTGATGAAGCAGATGGTTGCTGCCAACAGAGTTGGGATCATCAGCACACCGAACCAACCGACATAGAGACGGTTGTTAGTTGAAGTTACCCACTCGCAGAAGTTATCCCAAGTGGACGCGCCTTGCTGACGCGAAAGAGTTGTTTGAGCCATTTGTCGTTAAAGGGTTAAGTATAAGTGCGGGGAACACTAAGTAAAATATTTCTAACCTACCCTCCAGGTTAGATATTAGAGACGTGATTTATACACCCTATAGGTCTCGGTTTAAGGAGTGTTTACAGCAGTTTAAGGAACTTTATGTTTCTTAATCCGTTGACTTATTTATAATACTAGGGTTTACCCCACCTGTCAAGGCCATAAATGGTATCGTCCTAAACTTAAAATTGATCTAGAAAAAGTTTGTCTCTAAATAAATACAGATCTATATCGGTATACATGATGAGAAGATTTCTTCCCATTGTAATGTTATTGATGAGCGCAAGTGCAGCCAATGCTGGTGGACTTGTTCATAGTATGTCTTCCTCAGTTCAACTGACCGTTGATTCTGCAAGATCTACTGCAACTAGACTGGGCAACCAATACTCCGTGTCGGGAAGTAATGTTGGTACCTCTGATGGTACAACTGCAGGGATGCTGACCAGTGGAACTGTAAGCAGTGGAGTTTATTCTCCTGGTACTATCACAGCAAGCCAATTAGATGCTACAAGTGGAGAAGCATTCTCCTTTAGTACATCATTCTTACAAGGTGATGCTCTGAGCACGAGTGCTCCTACTGTTGGTGAAGTTAGTAACTTCTCTAGTCAGACTTCTTATACTGCAGGTACTGCAGGTAATCTTGCTGGTACAATTGGTACTGATGGTGCTATTTCGATTACAGCTGGCGGATCTGGATCTACTGCTGTCGGTCAATTTGTAAGTGAAATCACGGTGATCGACTAATGGATAGATTACAAGAAGCAATCGGTCTCGGATTGGTTCTTGGAGTTCTTCACGGACTGGTTCAATCTGCTGGGGCGGTTCCAGTAGTCCCGAACTTTACACAGGGTTCAATGACCAGCCACACTGAAACGACTTCTAAGCAAACTGAGACAATCAACTCTATAGACTATGCAACAGGATGGCAATATTCAGTTTCGGGAACAAACGTATCCAACAACGGAGCGTCACTTCTTCCCCCAACAGTAACCAACAACGTGAATGTGACTCCATTGGGAGGAATCGAAGGACAGGTAACAAGTTCGACAACTGGATTAAACTTCTCCAATGCAAACTTCACTATAACAAAACCAGGAGAAGCGTTCCAATTCACGTCGTCTTACATGGGACCAGGAATGACGAATCAAACTATAATCCAAAGGACAACAGAAGTTACAAGCGTAACGGATACCACAAGTATCTTTACCCAGTAATTGCGTTGCTAGTATCCTCCCCCGTCAGTGCTGCTGATGTGGGAGGTGTTTCTGCGACTGCTAATCCAATCGCAAACTCATCGGGTTCTGTGACCAACCAGGCCATCCAGGTTTTACAGGGTCCATATATCACTAATACTTACGGGGGTGTGATCAGTTGCCAAGGGCCAACTGCTAACTTTACCCCGTATTTTACACACGCTAGAAACGATAAAGAACCATTTGAAACTTATTATAATGAACCTCAATATGATGCAAGAGACTTTGAAGGAAGGATGGTAGAAGTTCAAAAAACTGTAAAGAATCACCCTTGGGAAGAATGGTATGACGATAGAACTTATGTCAATGCTGATGGCGAAACAGTAAGAGCATATGAAGATGGCGCAGATATGACCATCACTGTTATGGAAATGCAGGGAGATGGTGTTCCCGATAATCCAGGTAAAGTTCTCTGGCAGAAACCGGTAAGAACTGGTATGACCAGAAACTTCAGTACTAGTATTGGCTTATCTGCAACAATTTCTTTTCCACTTGATGGTGGATTACAAGAACGTTGTAAGCAAGCAGCAGAAACACAGATCGCTTTACAGGGTCAATTGCTTGCTAACAAGAGATTAGACTTTGAATTGGCTAGACTTAAGAATTGTGGTGAGTTAAAAAAGCAGGGAATTACTTTTCACCCAGCTAGCCCTTACAGGGGAATATGTGCGGACGTGGTTGTAAATAACGTGTCTTATATCAAACCGCATAGACATTCTATTCCCTCCCCTTCAACTTCCGAATCGCGTGGTTCCGCAACCGCTGCTCCTGCCGCTTCTCCCGTACCGTCTGCGGCGGGATCTTCTTACCCCGTAAGGTCGCAATCTTCTTCAGTACCTTCTTCACTACCGGTTTCACAACCTTTAACAAAAGATCAGCAAGAGGCTTTGCGAGCAGTGCAGAACTCGTCGCTACCACCGCAATGGAGGCGGTAGTAGTCACCATACCTGGTGATGGTATGTTTTGAATAATCTGGTCAGGGATAGACAACTCCTCAAATACAGGGAGACATTCTTTCCCGACCGTTTCATATGCAACAATTTTTTTATTTCCTTCTACAATCTTTCCGACAGGATCCTTTAACTGTTGTGCTCTTGTAGGACACTCAGGTAATGGTGCTTCAGTCTTAGGAACTGGTGGAGTTTTAGTCTCTGGAGATTTTGGTTCTTTTGGTGGTGCTACTGGTGGTGGTTTAGGAGGTTCTTGCTCTAGTTCTATTTTATTTGCATTATAATCAATAGCAACGAAATAGGGTGTCCCTGCATCACACAGAGTCATAACACCCTTATCGTCAGCATCTTTCAGATTTACATTTTTACCACTATCTTTGTGTGCCTCAACACACCCAGGCATATTAACAATAGGAACACCAACCATCGATGTGACAGGTGGTTGTATAGGCAATGCTATGGGTGGTTGAGTTGTCAGATTTCCAGGAATAAAAATATCCCTGATATTAAGTCGATTAATTCGTATATCAGGGATTGGCATCAGTCAATTAATGTACCGTGTGCTCTACGGATCTCACGCAACTCTTCAAAGTTCTTTTGTTTGGTTCCACCATCGTATGCCCATGCATATCCTTCGGTGATCATTTGCTCATTTAATGATAGTTCTGCGTCTCCAATATATAACCAACCAAGAAGGCGACCATACTTACCCATACCACCAACAAGTTCAGTTCTAACAGCGAGTTCGTCTTCGCCAGAAATAGCACCATCTAACTTCTCTTTGAGCCAGTTTGTTGCATCGATTCCAAGTGCTTTCTCTTCAAGGTCGCGGGTTCTTTTCTCTGGTGTGTCCACACCAGCAACTCTAACTCTCTCTTTTTTATAAAGGTCAAAACCGAGATCAATCGTGACATCGATAGTGTCGCCATCCAACACTCTATCTATCGATACCACTCTAAAATTGTAACAACTCTTACGACTTGGCGGAACCATTGCACCCATTACTCTTTCTCCTCTGAGGATTTTTGTCTAATGCTGACTTCTTCTACAAGACTTTGAGCAGCCAATTCAGTGGCACAAGGAGCATCGGTTAAACTATCATCAGTAAAAGCATGTGCGGGTTTTGATTCCACTGCTATCGCAATGCCAATAATTGTAATTGCAGCAGAGATTACAGCACCTGCACCCCAAACCCAGCGTTCTAATTTACGAACACGATCACGGAGTTCCTGTGACATTTTTTCAGCGTCTTCAACTCTATGCGTCAGGAGGGCTATCAGTTGATCCTGATCCGCGTCCTTCTGATTTATTGTAGTCATGGTTCAATTCATCAAAAGCCATCGACATTATATAGACAATACAATATCCAACACCCACTAAAAGTATGATTATGGAAATAATTACACTCCATACGGGGTCATTTGGATTCTCTAGGGGGCGAAGGAACAGTTCCATCTTTACTATTCGGACTAGGTATCAATTGGTAAGAGAGTTTATCTCTTAAACGATTTATACGTTCAATATCATATTGTTGGAAATGTCCGCGTTTCTCAACATGTTTATAGTAATGGAGGGCGTTCTGGATAATCGTGAACTCCTCCATTGTCAGTTCAAAGTTCATCAGCAATCGTTGAATACACCACCTACAGTTGATCCAACAGTCTCACCAACCTGTTGACCTATGAGAGCAGTCCAACCTGCTGCTAACCATCCAACATAGGGAATACTCATTGCTGCAGGAACACCAACACCAGCAGCTATAGCACTACCTGCCATCGCACCTTGTGACCGTGCTCCAGCGTCCGCCACGAGACACTCTTCTTCTTTCGCAGTTAACTTTCCCTCGCCGCCATCAGCGACACCTCCTAAGTTTCGAGTACCATGCATAGTGAATTGATCGCGTCTCCACTCTCTTCTTCTCTCATTTCCTGCACCAAAACCAAAGATTCCCTTCTTCTCTTTATCAAGACTCAAAGATTTCTGAGATTCTAAAATAGCAGGATCATTTGCTTTATATTCAATTTTATATCCTTCCTTATCTGCTTCAATTTTATATGAAGAGTATGGTGTACCATTCGGAATATTAATAGTTGGGGGTCCAACAACTGAATCTTTGCCAATTAAATGCCCCAACACACCGACATGTGCGATTGCTACGACACCACCAATACTGATGGCAGTCCACTTGAGATAAGGTTTCATGGTTACATCTTGTATGGAGGTTGATCGGTTACGATTTTGATTGGGCCTTGCTCTACTCTGATGGTCTGAGCAGGTGCTGTTTCCTTAGCAGCAGCAATCAGTTTTTCAAGGTCTGCCTTAGTGATTCCACCACCAGCAGCTGCGGCACCACCGTTCTGCATCTTCATCGTGCCATCATTAGATTTCTTCGCTGTCTGGACCCCGAACGTGGCCAAAACTCCAGTGAAGACACTGGCTATAAAAGTCGGATCGATCTTCTGTTGTGGCAAGTTAGGAATCGTGACGTAGTTGAGTGTCAAGATACCACCAGACCAAACAAGAATCCCTAAACGAACAAAAGTTGAAAGAATGGCAAGGTGCTCCTCAGAGTCCTCTACCTTTTCTTTCAACTTTCCTAATGGTCCTTTTGGTTTTTCTTGTTTAACTTCTTCCTTCTTTACTTCTTCAGGCATGAGTCAACAGCAAAGGCAATGCTATTTAGCAATGTACCCTTTCTCGACAAGAAACTCACGGGTCAATGGTGTAGGTTCATACACTTCCCACATCTTTCCAGTGGCACAGGCAGCAAGTGCTTTCTGTGTCATACCAGCAGTCTTACCTGCCCAGGTTGCTTCTGCTTCCCAAGGTTGTGCTGATTTAGGATATGTACGTTCAACCAACTCTTTCCACATTGCAGGAACTTCTTCTTCAGGTTTGATGATAGCAATCAAACTATTATCAATAGTGCCTGCCATACAATCCTGTGCAGCGTGCCATCCTTCATGACGCATCACACTCATAAGAATGTGTGGACGACTCATATGACGTTTGTTCAAGAAGAAATTATTACCCACAGTATGATAGACACCACGGTGTCCGAATGGGAAATACTTTTCATCTGCTAGAAACACATTAACTCCGACCCTACTAAGGGATGTAAGCATGGAGTTGAACTCAAAAGCAATTGTAGTAAAACTAATAGTATTGGAATACTCACTAGCAATATCCAAAAGACTAGTGACTTTTTTGACTCCATCGGTACATTCGCGTAAGAGCATACAACCCATGGCATGATTCGTATTGTAATCATCTTCAGTGATTGGGTCAGCAACAGCAGGAGCAGCAAGTGATGCTGCTGCCAGCAGACTCATAATAATCTTTTTCATATTAGAAAGAAGGAATGGTAGATGGTGGAAGTGCTCCACCTGTTGTAGAGGGAAGTTCAGGAACAGCAGCGTCAAGCATAGCAGGAAGTGATTCTGCGATTGCTTCTGTTGCTGCTTTAGCAACATTCTCCTTTACTTGTTCAATGATAGCATCTCGGCGCAAATAAACAACTGTTCCTCCGCCGATGATACCCGCAGTTCCTACAAATGATAGGACTGCTAAGACGTTAATTACTTTTTGCATAATATGCCTCGTAATATTTTACAATCCCTGCAGTATGCATATTGCCCTGAGATACCCAGTCTTGAGCACACTCGTAGATTGATTGACTAGAGTATTTAGGTCGGGGACCCTCCATTTGTCCTCCAAACTTTGAAAGCAAAACTTTGAGTGCCTGTTCCCTAACTTTCATCTTCTGATCACTGTAGCGCCAATCATCGATGGACATTTTCTGAACCGCCTTGAAAGTTTTCGGATCCGCCAATGGGATCAAGTTGAAGCGTAGTGGCAGCATTGTTTGTTGCCATCTCATACATTACCTGATGAATGTTCTCAGGTTCTTTACTATCTGAATAGTAATTCAAAGCATCTTGTTTGAATACTTCATACTCACGTTCCATGTAGTCTTTATTAGCATCTGAGACCACAGCAGGACCAAACCAGGGATCTTCTGTAAGAACTACTGGTGCAGGTACACCAGTATAGGGTTCTTCTTCCATCTCTGTGCAGTCTACAATGTTCTCGTCAATTGCACATTCAATCTCATCATCAGTGATTGTTTTTGTAAACCCGAATTCTGCAAGAATGTCTTTAAGTGCCGCTGTGATTGTATTGATCATACCAGTACCATTCGTTTTGTGTAATCGTATGCATAGGTCTCTCTGTGACCCTTGATCCCCCATCCCAACCAACGGTAAGAGGGAGTCATATATTGACTGACTGTTTGTCCACTACCTTCAAAATCTGGAAGAACCTTTTGAAAGTGGATTTCATTAATCATATAACTTGTCTGACCTTCCAGACTACTGGGATCACAACCATACTTTTTACAGAATAATCCTAACCCCATATAACGGCTCTCAGTGGTCCACTGAATGATCCCGTAACCACCCCGATGACAATCAGGGTAAGGAACTCTAGCACCTCCCTCACATATATTGGCATGGAAGTTACTTTCTGATTTAATGTTCCCCAAAATCGTTGCCAGAGCATTTCTATCCTTAATGTTAGTTTTTTCTTGAAGTTGCTCTAGCACGTATTGTTCTGATGGAGTGCAATCGGGGCATTCCCAAGTAGTTGGAATATAAGGTTGAACCACAATCGGTTGCACTTCTGCTGTCTTTATGCTTGTAAAAAATGCAACTAGAGCTGCTGACGCACCAAGCGTACCAATTAGTGACGAAATCATAAATCTCATTTGAACAAACCTATATTACATTAAAAAAGGAGATCCGTCAAGATCTCCCTCTATTTAGATTTCGTTGGCTGCGGGAATCATCATCCCACCACTCATGTCGTCATCATCATCAACATTTCCATCAGTCAATAGGGCGGCAAAGATAAACCCTCCTATCATGGAAGCTGCAATGAGTAACATATCGTTCACCATACACCTGGGATTACTTGACCAGTTGCAAGGTAAGAACCTACTGCTGCAATGAATCCAACCATTGCTGCACGACCATTCAGTTTTTCTGCTTTTTCATTAAACATTTTCTTGTTCCTCTAGTGTTTTATTAATAATGATGACTCGTTTGCCATCATGTGTGAATTGTAATTCGTCGTCAGGATGCCAAAGCAACTCTTCGTACATGTCGTCGAGTTTCTGAATATCCTTCCAAAGTGCATCTGGGTCTGGCATGTCAAATAGTTCTGTTAACTTCGTATATAGTAGAATCACCATAAGTCTTATGGTCCTTATATCCTACCATACGGCCCTTAGTATTTTGAAGGGCTGGCATAAAGGCAATCAGAAAGAAAACTGCTGGTGCTCCTACGAATAGGAGACTCGCAATCACATAATAAGTAAGCAGTTCAGCAATGTCAGGCATCAGTAAGTCTCAGAAAGTTGTTCTACAGAATAGGAAAGAAGTACAAAGAATGCAACCGAAGTTGCGGTAAACAGTGCTGCGGTCATCAGAAGATACCGAAGAAGAATTTACCAGTGATTGCATAGGACAGGAATCCAGAGACGATACCCATCATTGCCCAGCGACCATTGTAAGTCTCTGCGTATTGTTGGGGAGACTCAAGACCCTTACGGTTATAAGATTCTACAACCATTTGGGGCTCTTTAGCAAAGAGATTCTGTTGCCCATATTCATTTGTTGTTACAGTCATTTACTTAATGTTGTAAATCTTTACATATTATATAGAAAAAAAGAGGGCCTGTCAAGGCCCTCTTTGTAGTAACTATTACTTAATTATCACTTAATAGTGTCAACAGCAGCAAGAGATTTCTGTCGAAGAGACTCAGGGAGAGGTACATATCCCAGAGAATCTGAAATCGATTGCGACTTTTCACTCAACATAAAACGAAGAGTTTCCTTTACTCCATCTTTGGATTCAGGATAAGCAAGGATCCAAGTCAGGGACACAATAGGATAAGCATTGGCACCTGCAGGGTTAGGATCTGCTCCGCGAAGTTTATCGTCTAGAACAATCTTGGCAAGACCTGCAGCAGAAGTTTCACTGTTTGCTTTCACAAAGTTACCTGCCTTGTTTTGCAGAGCAACCTGTTGGAACTTGTCGCCATTCACATAACCATAGTTCAAATATCCAATAGCACCAACTTGACTCTTGATGACTCCAGCAACACCAGCGTTACCTTTACCACCAATACCAACAGGCCACTTCACTGATTTACCAACACCTACAGTCTTCTTCCACTCAGGAGAGAATGCAGACAGGGAATTGGTAAATCCTTTGGTAGTACCACTACCATCAGAGCGGTGAACAGTGACGATCTGCTTATTAGCACAACCAAAGGTGCTCCAGTTAGTAATCTTACCAAGGAAGACATCAGCAAGTTGAGTCTGAGTCATCTTGGCATCACATCCAGGAAGATTATAAGCAGGAACGATGGCACCACCAGTCATAGGAATATGAATCATCGGCAGTTTCTGCTTAGCATCTGACACAGCACCATCGCTGGCACCGAAGTCAACAGTCTGAGCAGTGTACTGACGAACACCAGCACCACTACCAACTGCTTGGTAGTTCACTTGATTGCCAGTTTCTTTAGCAAAAGATGCGAACCATGCATTATAAAGTGGAGCAGGGAAGGTAGCACCTGCGCCATTCAATTTGAAAGAAGTTTTCTCTGCGCTACCGCAGGCAACCATCAGAGGAGTGGCAGCAATAACTGCTGCGAGTGCTTTGAGTTTCATTTATTTCCTATCAGAACTTGTACTTGGTGCCGAGTTCAACTTTCCAATCAGTGGTGTCATCTTCTTGGAAGATGTTCTCATACTTAGCATAAGCAGAGAAACTATCGGTGATCTTATACTTACTACCAATCTCTAGAGCAGTGAAGGTTTCGTTGTCACCACCATCGGGAGTAGCGACACCAAGACCACCTTCAATGTAAGGGGTTGCTTTACCCAACTTCCATTCATATCCCACACGACCTTGATGGACTTGCTTAGTAAAGTCCTCATCAGTTCCCTTGAACTCGTGCTTGGACTCTACGTATGGACCTGCCATTGCTGGGGCGGTAATCGCCAAACCGAGCAGGGCAACTGCAATGCTTTTCATTTGTTTGTTTTGTAAACTACTTGGTTGTCTATCAAGACATTATTAATATAACAGATTTCATAAAATCTGTATTTAAGATCAAGTTAAATTGATTTAAACCTTAGTATATTATACAAGTTAACCGTAATTTTACTTACCTTAAACTAAGCATAAAAAAAAGGGGTTCCTCGTCAGGAACCCCGAACATCTAGATGGGTATATATTAACTTTTACAACGATACAACTCAGAAGTTGTACTTCAGGCCGACTTTAGCGCCGTAACCCTTGTCCAGGTCGTCATCGCCAGAGCCAACGAAGGAGACCTCTCCATATGCACCCAGTGCTTCGGTGACTTCGAAACCGATTCCTGCCTTACCAGAAGGAACAACTTCGCTGTCGCCGCTGTCAGGGCTCAGGATGGTGCCGCCGCCTTGGACGTAGTAAGAACCACGCTCACCGAGAGCGCCTTCGTAACCTACGTGCAGATCGGTAGCCGCACCTTCGTAATCAGAACCAGTCCAACCGGCATTGGTTTCCACGTTTACATATGGGCCTGCAAGGGCAGCGCCTGCTGACATAGACAGAGCAGCAGTAGCTGCGAATACAGATTTGATCATTTGTTTTACCTCTTTGTTTACTTGCGGAATGGTTACCCGCAGATGAAAGGGGAATCGACAACTCCCCGTTGTTACCTTCTGTTATATTACAACAAAAGGTTAAGTATTTATACTAACAGAATCCAAAGAATCTGTTAACTTGGTTGGTTTTCCGAATTCTGTGCTGCTTTCGCGGCAGAGTTTTCAGTAATCCTCCCAAGATAAGGATCATAGTTCATATGATCACGGATGTCAATACTAGCACCAGTCTGTTGCCACCAGTTAAGGAGAGCATCATGTGGGCCTTTGTGGAACACACCAATGTGTTCTTGATGTATTGTAGAACCAAAGTTCATATTGTACAAGAAAATAGGAATCGTATAGGTTTTACCAGTCTCAAGGATTACATCCTCAGATACTGCCCTAGGTTTAACTCCATTATCCAGTTTGAACTTATCCCCACGGACGTGGTTCTTGATAATCTTAGCAGCATGGTGCCTAGAAATCAAGTAGACGGCAGCAGAGAAGTCATTAATGAACTTCAGATGAAGTTTGACGTGAATGTCTCCAGTACAGATTGTAGTCAACTGAAGGCAGTCCCAATCATAAGGAACAAGACTGAAGAATTCTTTCCAGGTAAAGTTCCAATACCGTGCGATATCAAAACTCACGTCATCCTCAACGATCATACAATAATCATCATCGGTCTCTTCATAGAAATGCTTGATTGCCTTGATATGAGTCAGACAACAACCAAGTTCTCCTGGAGAGATATTATCGGGAACTTTACCTTTCAGGTGATATGCACAATCATCTGTTCGGCCATCAAATCCAGAGATACGAGTATGATTCTCAATCTCCCAATACTTGAACTGAGTTTCCATATAGATGCGACGTTGTTCGTCAGCATCTAGATTCAACCAGTAAATGTGTGGAAGACCTTGTAACTTGAAAGCAGATTTATTTTTATCCATTATCAAAAATACTTAGTCAGTTTTTCTCTATCTCCTTTGATGTAAGAGATGCATTCTTTCAGATCATCTTGAAGACTATTCCAAAGTCCTGCCATCTCTTCGCCTGCAGAATTCTTATTGTAGTTGGTTCCTTTGGCGTGTTGAATCTGGTGGGCATAGTCACGGATGACGGGTCTACCTTTCAAGAAGGAAATACCGTTCATTACTAGATCCCATCCCCAACCCATCTTCATGCGTTCGTGGGTCATAACATCAGGCAAGTTCCTTGCATAGTATTCATCAATGATGTCTCTATGCACAAACCATACCGTCTCGTCAGTACAAGCAACCATCTTGATATTTTCATCTTCCGATTCAATACCATCAATGTCGGTGTGCTCAGGTGTATACCAGACGTTCGTTACGTCAGGAGCATACACCCCCCACTCATACAGATTATAATACTTCCTTGCGTCTTTGACAAGTTGTTCGTAATTTTCAAACACAGTATCACCTTGACAATGCATCAGAACTTTCTTGTCTGGTTTCAGAAGTTCTAGAGCCTTTCGGAACTGCATTGTGAAGTATGCCTCATCACCAAGGTCAATCCAACCTTCGCGTGTATTCTCTTCATCACTATTGATAACAGTCACTTCACCAAAGATTTCTTTCAGAGAATCTTCAATCGCGCAGGTCTTTTCAAACTGGTTTCTCCAGTTAAAGATGAATGGTTGAATGTCCTTGGTTCTAATCTGTGGGAACCTTTCAATATATCCGTGCTCGCTAAAGTCACGATGATCTCCATGCTCATTACTACTATCCAAATCTTGGTAGAGAGTCTCCAAGAATGGATTTAGAATGCGTGCATAGTTTGTGATGTTGGAAGACTTTCCAATCATCGTCTTACACAGAGATAGGGTAGTGGCATCGATCAACACCTCATCCCCAGCCAGAATCCTCTCAGGAGAGTTTGGTTGTGCCTGAATGGAATAGTGCAGTCCTGCCCTACTCATCGTCCTCTGGTGGTCATAGCAGTGAACCTCAACATCCTTGAATCTTTCCTTGAAAATGTCAACGATGTCTGTCTGGTCTGTGGCAAGGAAGATACCATCATAGTCACCAGACTCAAGTTCTTCTGCTGCTGCATTCAGATACTTCTCTACACCAACAAACTCAGTATGACCCACACCATCAGTGCCGCGATAATGTACAGCCAAACAGTTTGCATACTTCTCCGCTGGAATACTATCAAGGATTGCTTGCATCCTATCATTGAAGGGAATGTATTTCCTGTATTTGTTAAGATCAAAATCTCTGAATGATGCCCAAGGATAATCGCAGTCAAACAAGTCCTGTGTATTTGCTACCTGTGGTGCATCATCAGATACCTTAGCAGGATCAAACCAGTTGTTTGGATTGCCATACAACATAAACATTGAAGGATCAACACAAACCTTATCCAGATCTACTCCTGCTTTCTCAAGTGCTCTGTATCCTGTCAAAATAGTGATGAAGTTGGAAAGGAAACCTCGGTGATTACCCTCCGTCAATCTAATCTCAAAACTCATTTTAGTCTCCTTTCAATACTCGATAACTATCTTCGTCAAAATGTTGTGTAGAAAATTCAAATAATTCAGATGGTTCAATAGCAATCATCTGATGCCTAAGTCCACGATAGATGTGGAACTTGTCCCCTGGTGTAAGAACAGTATCTTTTGCACCTTCAAGACTATCAGTGTCTCCATAGTATAAAAGAATTTTGCCCGACTGAAGGTAGAACGTTTCGTCCTTAATCTTGTGATAATGCCAGGAGCATCTCTTCCCCTCTTCAAAGAAGAGGAGTTTACCACAATACTCATCAGTATTGACAATCCACTTTTCATGTCCCCAACCTTTGGGAACGAACTTAATCTCCGAAGAAGTCATCAGAGTTTACCCCTTTGTCGTCAATGTAATAGTCCCCAGATGGTTTACCTAAGAATAATTGATGATACTTACATCCCCACAAACTTAGTTGTATCTCTGTAAATTCGTAGAATTCTTTTACTGCCAGGTCCGTAATATTACTAAAACGTCCCATCCCTCTAGCAGTAAGATACACGATGGTATGACCCTCGTCGTATAGTTTATTTATTTTATCAATTCTATCCTGAATTGGCATAGCCTGTTCATAACGCATCTCCTCAGTTGGACCAGGAGTGCAGATAGTTCCATCAATGTCAACTACGTATCTCATCAATATCCTGTTTGTTTAGTATGTAAGTTCCAAAGTTAGATACAGCAATCGATGCTGCTTTGTTTGCATATGGTATAGCAGTTTCTATTTTACCATACAAAAGATAAAAGTAAACTAGAGCAGACAAGAAAGTATCACCTGCACCACATACATCGTAAGTGCTCACTTCTTCCCCTGGATATAGTGTTCCACGATACTCTGCTCCTTTGGATCCTCTAGTGATAATCAGGTTATCAGTGTTCTGATTTTCTAGTTTGTCATACTCATAATTGTTGATCTTAATGAAGGCACTATCTACTGGGAGAACTGTCTTCTTACTATCAATAAAGATAGGACCATCGAACCATTCAACCAATTCAAACAATCGTCTAGACGTGATAAATCCCTTGTCATAATCAGATATGACAAGGGCATTAAATCTTTCTTGTGGGAGATCATAACCCAAAGGTTTAAGTTCTCCTTCAGTATCAACTCTCAAGATCTGCTGACTATATCTTTCATCAATATATCGTGTCTTGAAGATAGTCTCTTCCTGTGTGATTGTAGTAACATCAAGACCAAATGCCTGCAGGTTGTTCCTGACGTTGTATGCCATTCCATCAACACTTTCCTGTCTCTTATACTTAAGAATAGGAACAGGTGCCTCTGGGTTGATTCTATCGCAGGTTCCATAGACGTATTGATCTATGCAACTATCACCGATAAGGAGAACCTTGAATTGTTTTTGTAGTGGAGTAATCTCCGAGTCTGTCGAAGAACTTGACCTCTTTTGCATACTGTGATCCTACAACCTCTTTACCTTTCCAATCAGAACCTACGATCATTATATCAGGTTTAATGACTTCTACCAACCTTTCTAGTTCTTCTCTTGTAGAGAATGATAAAACTTCATTCACTCCTCGAAGACGGGTCATTTGATAAACTCTATCCTCAAGAGGATAGATCGGTCTATCAGGGCCTTTGTCTCTTGATACCTTCTCGTCACTATCTAGAGCAACAGTCAGTTCTCCTAGACTAGATGCATAATGTATCAATTCATAATGACCGCGATGCAAGACATCAAAGCAACCATTAACAAAAACTTTCATAACACCTCTTGATTCCATCTTCCAATCCAATAAAGTCTAGATCAAATATAGAACAAGAACCACAATAGTTTGGATCCATACCACGATTCTTAACAATGATTGGCACATCATATCTATCAAGACTATTAATCATCTCCGCAATATCAGTCAAGCGATACTTAGAAGAGTATACACAGTCACAGTCTTTAATATTCTTCTGAAGAGCATACTCCAAGATTAAATGAATATCTCCAGCATATGTGAAATCCATTAACCTATCTCTAAAAATAGTGATTGGTTTCTTGTTAATATAATTTTGAATATTGGTTGCAAAAAATCTATTGCTTTCTTCTGTAGCACCAAAACAACCATATATTCTTAAATTAATTCCATTGTCTATCGCATCAACGCTTCTAGCAATAGTGTATTTTGAAAATCCATATGTGGTATCTGGGATATCTGCATCTCTAAAAAGAGATGCTCCACTATCAAAGTTGATAAACTTTTCAATATCGCCAGCATATCGGAACACGTTCTCAAACATCCTTAGATTTTTATCAAGAACTTCTAGTCCGTCTGGTTTTCCATATCTTCCAGTGCCACTACACATAGCAGCATGGATAATTATATCAAACTCATTCTTTTTGACAAACTCAGAAACAGCAGAAGTATCTAAAAGATTAAGTTCTCTGGACTTTGGGGCGATAACTTTATGTCCCGATTTTTTTAGAAGGGGAATAATCTCTCTCCCCATAAATCCCCCACCACCTGTAAAGAAGATCTTCTTACTTGTCATGCTTCCAACCTGCTCCTTGTCCCAGAAGTTTTTCTAGTTCTTCATCCTTGATTGCATAGAAGTTCTCCTCTGAAGGGAACTTAAGATCACGGACTTCATTAACATAATCAGTCAGAGCAGACTGAATCATCTGTCCTGCTTCACAGTATCGCTTCACAAACTTAGACTTGAACTCCCAGAAGAGTCCAACCAAGTCATGCATAATAACCAGTTGACCATCAACCTTATCACCAGCACCGATTCCATATACAGGAATTTCAAGATTGGTTGCAATCATTTCAGCAGATTCTCTAGGCATACCTTCAAGCAGAAGGAACGTGCAACCAGCATCTTGAAGACGTAGGGCTTGATCAAGAATAATCTTTGCCTGATCTGCAGTCTTACCTTGAACACGGTATCCACCAAGTTTTGCCCTAGTGTGTGGAGTCAGACCAAGGTGACTCATCACCATAATACCTGCATCACAGATTGCCTTGACCCTCTCTACCATACACCCTTCTACCTTGACTGCATCCATGCCTGCTTGGATAAAGTCACCAGCGTTCTTAACTGCTTCTTCATTAGAGACCTGATAGGACATGTAGGGCAAGTCGCCTACAGTAAAGGCACGACTAGAACCCCTTGCAACTGCTCTGGCAGAGCGGAGCATGTCATCCATAGTGACAGGAATCGTGCTCTTGTATCCAAGAGTGGTCATGCCAAGAGAGTCACCAACTAGAATCCAATCGACACCTGCATTATCTGCCATAAGTGCCTGTGGATAATCGTAAGCAGTGACACCAACAGTCTTTACGTTATTCTGTTTTTGCTTGCGTAACTTTAGGATAGTTACTTTATCTTTATTATCAGCAGGCATATCAGTCTAGAGGCTTAATGATCATGTTATCATAGAACTCCTCTCTCGACAAGAAAGGATACATATCTTCTAAGGGTGGTGCGCTAATCGTTCCGTCTGGGTTCTTTCTACCTTGCATCGTAGGGACAACCTCTTGCCACTTCTCACAGAGAACTTCACAAACAATGGGTCCATCATGATCAAGTGTGGTGCGGACTGCATGGTCTAGTTCCTTAGCATCAGCATACACATGCTCGATACCAAAACTCTTTACCACCTCACGGATGTTTGGAATAGATACACCACTCTCAGCATCGGTTCCAATCTCTCTTCCCTCAAAGAACTTCTTCTGTGTGGTGCGGATAGAGAGATAACCATCATTATTCCATACGAACAACTTAATGGGTAGATTGTAGTGTTTGATAGTTTGCAGTTCTTGCAGATTCATCATAAATGAACCATCACCAGTCACACCAATCACCTCACCATCCTTAGCAAATGCTGCACCAATACAAGCAGGGATAGTGAATCCCATCTCTGCCTGGGAACTGGAGGTAATATATCTCTGCTTTCCTTTAATCTCTGTTGCCTGAGAGCAAACATAAAATGCAGAACCAGCATCTGAGATTACTACATCGTTAATACGCTTACGTTCATTTAGCACCTTCATAAAGTAGTAAAGATCTACTTTTTCTGATGGGTTTTCGCTAGGACAGACAGGCCATTGGTCTCTCCATCCAGAACAAGTCTTATTCCAATCAGTCTTCTCACGATCAAACTTATTCAGAGTAAGGAAGTCTTTGGCATCTCTGTGAATAAACCAATCAATATCAACAGTATTCTTTGAGTGCTCATCTTTATCAATGTCAACTACAATAACTGTTGCCTCTCTAGCAAACGTGGTGTAGTTGTATCCAGTCACAGGGACAGGAAGACGGCAACCAATTACTAAGAGCAAATCGCAGTTCTGCATTGCAAAGTTACCAGCACGAGTTCCCTTGACACCAACTCTACCTACAAAATTTGAATAAACAGAAGGGAACAGATCGACTGCGTTATATGAAGTGACTACGGGAATGTTTGTTGTCTGAACAAAATCAACAAACTCTTCTCTAGCATGAGCACAGTTAATACCATTACCAGCAAGAATCAAAGGTCTTTCTGCTCTCTCAATCAGTTCGGTAATGGTAGTAAACTGAGCCCCTTGTACGTCCATAGGAATGTCAATCCATACAGGACCAGGACGACCGTGAGTAGCAATCCGAATCGCATCTTTCATTACCTCATCGATGTCTTGGGGATCATTGACCACCACGGCATATTTAGTGATGGGTTTCACAATATCAATGATGTTTGCTTCCTGCACACCAAGGTTTCTGCTACCCTCTGGTGCCATGTGTGGGCGGTTGACATTGCCAGAAACAAAGATAACAGGAACGCTGTCTTGCCAGGCATCTAGGAGTCCTGTGATAGCGTTGGTGCCACCACAACCTGTAGTTACATTGACTGCTGCCAGACTATTATTGTATTTGGCATATGCTACAGCAGCCATAGCAGATGCTTGTTCGTGATGATTACATACAGGTTTAATCTTTCCGTGTGCAGCAACTGCATCGTTGAGATGCATTGCTCCGCCACCAGTTACAAGGAAGATATGTTCACAACCTGCCTTGTAAATCTGGTCGATTACATAATCCGCTACTCTCATAGTTTAAACGATTGCGTTACAGTTCCAATATATTCAACCATCTCTTCTGTGATTGTAGGAGAACAACCAACAAAGAATACAGTATCAAGAACCTTACATGCATTAGGATAGTTCTTGTAGTAGTCAAGGTGACTGTAACCAGGGTGCATTAGAATATTACCTGCAAAGTAATTACGAGTCTGAACCTTGTTCTTCTCCAAGTGTTGAGTCAAAGTATTTTTAATTTCTGCATTATCACAGATGATAGGAACACCAAACCAACTCGTCTCTGCCTCTGGCAGTTCATTCACACTACGGACACCAGGGATCTTCTCAAGGTGTTCTTGAATTGCAAACTTATTCTTACGACGGAGTGCATGGATCTCATCCTGCTTTTCCATTTGAACTGAACCGATAGCACCTTGGAAGTCCATTGGTTTCAAGTTGTATCCCATCTGAGAATACACATACTTGTGATCAATGATGCCATCATACTTTTCAATCCACTTATCAAATCGCTTACCACAAGTTCCACAAGACAGCAGATTCTGTTGACCCACACAGTAGCAGTCACGTCCCCACCAAGCAATGCTACGAGCAATGTTGATCAGATCCGTGTTATCAGAGGAGATCATACCACCCTCACCCGTGCAGATATGGTGTGCTGGGTAAAATGAACAAGAAGCAGCAATAGAGTGGTCAGTCAGATAATGGCCGTTCCACTTACTACCTAAACTATCACAATTGTCAGAGATTAGTTCAAGTTTATAACGATCACAGATGTCCAAGATAGCATCATAATCATATGGATTACCAAGGACGGGAGAAGAGAACAGGGCCTTAGTTCGTGTAGTAATCTTATCTTCAATCTCATTGACATCCCAATTCAAATCAGAAAAATCAATATCAACGAAGACTGGTTTCAATCCATTCTGGACAATGGGAGCGATAGTAGTTGGGAATCCAACGCAGGATACAATGATCTCATCACCATCTGCCCATCCAAAATACTTCTTCAATGCAGCAATCATCACCAGGTTGGCAGAACTACCAGAGTTCACCATCAAAGAAGACTGTTTGTTAAACTTCTTGGAGAACAAGCGTTCAAACTTATTAACCTCTTCACCAGATGCCAACCACTTCCCCTTCAAGAAACAATTGAAAATAGTTTCAATTTCTTTATTATCCCAATAAGGACCAGAGTAATATACAGGAGACTCTCCAGGGATAAACTCCCTGCGATTGGCCATATAAGGATAGAGTCCTTCTTCACTAGAGATAGACTCCAAAAAATCTTGTACTTGCTTCATCAATCTCCTACAATAGAACGAATGTGGTCTGCAACATCTTCACTAATTATACCATATAACCATTGATATTGGTCACCATATTCCTTAATAGTTTCCATAGTTCCAACTCCCGCAGCATGAAGAACACTGGTTCTCAAGGGTTCTTTAGTCAGAGGATGATCAATATAAACTTCTCCATCTTTCATATAAAGTTCTTTCCAACTTTCACAATGTTCGGTCTGACCCCATTGATTCACAATACCATAAGTAACTCCAGTTCCTTCTCTATCGATAATTTCACTAGTGTATTTGTTTTTGGCATGGAAAATATGATTCCAAGTATCTTGTTCATTGCGAATCATAGGCCATGGTTGGTATGTAAAGGTTCGACCATCACTCTGCTCAGCAACAAACTTATTGAAGTCTCTCCATTCATACCAGAACTGCTTGTCGTTTGATGCAATGAATCCTGCATTCAGAAACTCATTAACACCAATCATTCCATTATCCCCATAAGGAGCATAGAAAGGACTTACACAAGGATTAGCAGCACCTGCCTTACCATATGGATTGTTGTTACGAACACCGATCAGTTCTGCCTCAGAATTGATCACACGATCAAGACTACCGATACAGAAAGAGTCAGCATCCATATGAATAACCATATCATAATCCTCCACAAAGGGGAGACATGACATAACCATCATCCAATCTGGATATCTGACAGTCTCAGCAAGCATCCAAGGATTCTCTTTCTTGATTTCCTCAGTCTGTGCTGTATCTACAATATGAAAATCAATTTCTGGGTGAAAATGATTTACAAGTTTCTTCAGTTTGTCGGGACGAAGATGTACTGCATAATCATCAGTACACCAAGTCGATACAGCAATCTTCTTCATTTCTTAAATGGATAATCAATAACTAACCAGCGGTTGCCATTAGCGGCACAATTTGTTTGTGTGATGTTATTCATACGAATATCATGGTAGAAAAGATTTGGTTTGATTCTCTTCGCCACACTATCAACAAGGCAGAAGAAACTACTGTTGACACAGTGAATTTCTTTTGCATTCTCAATCAGTTTCATATATGCAAGCATATTAGTTGTCTGACCCAAAGCAATCTCAATGATTTTAGTGTCAGGAATAGCACCAATCTGGTTGCGTCTCCAACTCCAGAGGTCGATAGGATAATCTCCCTCTGCACTAGAGTTCTTATGTACGATAATATACTCCTCTTCACCTTGCGTCAAGTTCTCATAGACCTCATCAGATCCAGGAATCTCTTTGGGAAGAGTAAACTTATCGTATCTTTCTTTGAATAAGATATTTGCTTCTTCATAGAACTGCCTATCAAAGTTGACAGCAAAGAATTCTGGTGGAGTATTTTCTCGCTTCAACCGACGATAGACAACCTTCTCAAATCCAATACGGGTAACAGGCCATCCTTTTTCTTGTGCCCAAGGAAACATCTCCCTCTCAAGAGTTGCCCAGTCATCATTGAATGGGTGGATAATGATGTTATCAAAATCCTGATAGAGACATTCAATAGTCTCTTGATATCTACGATGAATAGGAATATGAAGTCTATCGCAAAGTTGTTCTGCATAAGTATGGACGATACCATTACAGATAAAATTATCACCAAGTGATGTGTGGTGATGAAATACTAGGTCGGGTACTTTATTCATAAGATTATCAATGATGCTTGTTCAAACGATGTTCGGGAAATCCACTTGTATTTTATATTAGTTCTTTCTACAAATTCTGTCCATGCTTTCATTTCACTATCCAGATAAACTTGATTATTCCAAATTTCATCAAAAGATATAATTGTTCCTGGAACAATTCTGGATTCTAATTGGTCCAGAACATATTTTGTTGAAGAATATAAGTCACAATCAATATGGATATATGCTGCTTGACTGGGATTTTTTTCCAAAAATGATTCCAGAGTGTCTTGAAATAATCCAACAATTAATTCAACATTAGAATTGACTTTTGGAAGTTCCCCATCTTGAGAGAATGCACCCTTTGCTTGCCAACCATTACCCCAGTCTTCTGGAAGACCCGTAAAGGTGTCGAATCCAAATACTTTGTTCTCTGTTTTTTCTGAGATAATGTTGATGGTTCTACCACTAGCAACTCCAAACTCCAACCACAGTCCATCAATTTCTAAATTATCAATAGTTTTATGGAAGTATTCTTTAGAACTCCAGTTGTATGAACCTAGTTTTTCGATTTCATCTACATCATTCAAGGACTATTGCTCCCAGTTCATTAAATTGATAGACACCATCTAAACTACCACGATACAGATTAGCAAAGAATGCAACATTACCAGTATGATTTACAACATACTTACAGTCAGATACACATCTGAGAGCTGCATCAAACCATTGAGACCATTCAATACTGTCTGCACCATTCTGTTCCATTAGATTCCAAATCACACTGTTGGATGTAGTGCTTGGAGTTTCTTCAAAAAACACAACTTTTTCGCCAAGTTCACTAATGAAATATTGAATGACTTGAGTCTGATCTGTTTGAAGAAGAACCTTGAAATCTGGATTCTTTTCAAGCAAACTCTGAGTTACAGTCAAATAGTCTTGGGGATGTGCAAGGGAAAGTTCTGTTCCTTTGTCTGTTCCACGATAGAGAACAGAAATCATTTTATCTGGATCAAGTGAATACTTAGTGTTTAAGACATCAACTTTATCCAAGACATTCTTACTAGGACCAAAGAACCTATCAGTGATCTTATTGTAGACATGAAAGTCATAAAGGTTTGGCTCAAACCTATTAGAGTCTGGAAGTTCTACACCCGTATACAATTCTAGTTCCACACTAGGATTGATCTCATGAAATTCAGGATAGATATCTTGCTCTGGATCTTTCTTGAAATGACGAAAACCCAGAGAGTAATCAATCCTCTCTGGGACAATGCCATGACTCAAAAGAGTAAGAAGTGAATTGAAGACTTGGAATTCATTGGAATAGAATCCACAATTCCAAAGACAATAGAGTTCATCCAACTCTGGATGTGCCAAGAGGTCACACCCAGCATATCTCCCAGTGGTGCCACTGGCAACCACATACTTACAATTCTGAAGTCTCATTATGCACCAACAACGTAACTACGGACTTTCTCTTCTTCAGTAGAAACAGGGAAACAGATCAGATAACCTTCTTGCAGATAAGACTCAACAATAATGTGAGTGTCATCAAGCAGTTCATAAACAAAGTCCAGGTTCTGTCCACCGTGCAGGGCCTTGTTCTCAAAGTTACCATTCTCGTAAGGACCATCCTTGTAGATACGGATATCATCAATAACAATAATGTCCTTGCTTACGTCACGCTTCTGACACAGGATACGAAGTTCTCCTTCCAGGGGAATCTTGATGTAATCAGGGTCATCACGAATCACTTCACGATGAAACTCATCGCGATATGAATCAGGGAAGTGTGCATCAAGAAAGAACAGTGCAGGATTTTCATCCAGAATATCCAGAACCTTAGGGAGTTCATCGTGACTGTTGCCCAGGTGCATTACAACACGGTCATTATCTTTGAAGAACTCTGCTGCCTCGTCATGAATACGATCAAGGATCTCAATCGAATGCATCGTCAGGTCAGGTTTCTGCAGTTGAGATACCTGAAGTAGAGAGTTCTGCCCATAGGAATCTAGGATACCACCAGTTCCCGTTTCGACATAATGTTGAATACCAAAGTCCTCAAAGGTTGGACGAAGGTTAATTGCGTTTTGAAGTTTTGCCATCAGAGGTGTCCTTTCTTGTTTTCAATTTGTTCGCTGATCCAATTATACGTGATACGGATCCCTTCTTCAAGAGTTTGTGAATAATCCCATCCAAGTTTTTCGCGGATCAGATCATTGTTAGAGTTCCGTCCACGAACACCCAGAGGGCCATCAACATGAATCTTTTGTACTGCCTTACCAGAAACTCTAGCAGCAGTATCTACCAGTTCATTGATAGTGACCATCTCTTCAGAACCAATGTTCACTGGACCAATGAACTCACCATCCATTAACCTTCTAGTCGCTTCAATGCATTCATCAATGAACAGGAAGGAACGAGTCTGTAAGCCATCTCCCCACACCTCGATTGCTCCACCCGACTCCGGGAGGTAAGCGACTTTACGGCAGATTGCAGCTGGCGCTTTCTCTCTTCCACCGTCCCAGGTTCCTTCTGGTCCGAAGATATTGTGGTAGCGAGCAATCCTAACAGGAATGCCGTGATTCCGATTATAAGCGAGATACAACCGCTCACTGAAGAGTTTCTCCCATCCATACTCGGAGTCGGGGTTTGCTGGGTATGCTGATTCTTCACGACAGTCAGGGTTATCAGGATCAAGTTGATTATGTTCTGGATACATACATGCCGATCCAGAATAGAAGATCTTAGTCTTATTAACTTCCTTCAATTCGTTTAGTTTACGCTGTTCTTCCAGAACATTCAAGTTAATGGTAACAGAATTATGCATAATATCCGCATCATTCTCACCAGTGAAGACGAAACCTGCACCACCCATATCAGCAGCGAACTGATAGATCTCATCAAAAGGTTCAAGGAACTTATCTACAATCTGTTCGTAGAAGTTACCCTGTTCACCAGCATATCTAATACACCGACGAACAAAACCTACATCACGAAGATCACCCGTGATGAATTCGTTCGCTTCCGATTTAGAAAATTCGGTATGCTTTAGGTCAACACCACGCACCCAGTATCCTTCTGCGCGTAGGCGTTTCACCATATGACTACCAATAAAGCCACCTGCACCAAGCACCAGTGCAGTCTTCTTATATTCAGACATAAAATTTATAATTGCCTAGTATATATCATACTAAAAAAGACCCTTGGAGTCAAGGGTCTTTATAAGGTCTTTCATGCACGCCACTTGCTCTTTTACCTGAAGCAAGAAACAGGGCGGGAGTTTCCTCCATCCGCACCACTTGCTTTTAAGTAAAACAAGAAACCTCAGACTTTAGTTCTAGCGCTAAGATACCAGGTGTATACTTCCTTGATCATTGCCTCTAGGTCTGAACTTACTTCACCGCCTTCATGCGAATGAACAGCGGCTTCAAGTTTTTGAAGTCTCCCTTCGACTTCTACGTCATACTTTGACATCGCTGCACCAGATGCAGATTTTGCTGCACTTCCTTTTGCTGCCATTTTACTAATGAATAAACTCTTTGACTATTTAGTTTTTATGAGGGTCAAATGACTCCACCACTTAGTTTTACGAACTAAGAAACGCAGGGGTCTAATCCCGACCAGGGCTAGTTTAACGACTTACCGAGTCTTTGACATAACAAGGTACACCTTCAGGATCTAACCATTTAGTATACTCTGGGTCATCAATCGCAGTCAGAAGTTGCATCTTATTATCAAGAAGATACATGTCACTGTATCTCTTAGTATAATGGTGTGCCTTCTGAATACGATAGTCAGGGAACCCATTTTCCAGGGTTCCACATTCAACATAACGGTAAGGAAAACGTTCTAGGAGAACCTTCACGCTACCTCCACGGACTCAAGATCGACGGCAACTTGCTCCATCAAAATATCATAATCATCAAGGGGATCGCCAGAGAAGACGACGCCTTCATTTTCATAATAACGACGGACCTTTTTGAGAAGTTTCGGATTCTTCACATCCAGGAAAAATTCACCATTTACAGCACCCTTAAGGGTTTGAATGTCTTTCTTGAATTTACTAGTCAGTGTCATTGTCTTGTGTGTTGACCTTGTTATTATAAGGGTTTGACGGAGATCCGTCAATAGGGATTGTGAGGATCGAACTCACCTTAGGCAAATTATGAGTTTGCTGCATTCACCAGATTGCTAAACCCCCAAGGTAGGACTGCTGGGAGTTGAACCCAGGTCACACCGTTATAAGCAGTGGGCCTTGACCGTTAGGCGACAGTCCCTCAGGATCCTTCATTATGATCCGTGTATAAGCGTATGAGTTCATCATCCGCTGGAACCATCACTGCTCTTTCCCCGTTATCGTTTTCAACACCTATAGTCTCTCCATTCTCCACTCTCTTCATAAGAGTTTCCCAGTTCTGCTGCCAGTATTCCACAGAATAAAATTGCATCTTGCCATTATGTATAAGGTTATTATACCACAAAAATCAAGGAGTATCAGTTACAAAGTTAGAGGATGCCATATTGGTCATTGTCTGGTCTGCGTTTCCGACTCTATCCTCAATAGTTGGGAAGGTATCACCGTCACCCATCCTATAAACGTGAGCAGCTGATGGACTGAAGGCAGTAAGGTCAGTTGGTGTCCCAGAATTATAGAGATTGGAAACTTGAGTTGATGTAAGT
>Ga0213858_10000255_pt1 | contig 26024 bp, 26 predicted proteins | sample PICome_FD_160122 | JGI IMG/M metagenome (GOLD analysis project Ga0213858, IMG submission 160122) | Coastal seawater microbial communities near Pivers Island, North Carolina, United States - PICO245 | ecosystem: Environmental > Aquatic > Marine > Coastal | place: USA: North Carolina | collected... | reverse complement strand
ACGGCTATCCCTTTTTCGCCACATCCGTGGGCCTGACTCTGGAGGGTCGGCCCCTGCTGGGGGCCATCGATGTGCCCTACCTGAAGCAGACTTATCACGCCTGCCCTGGCCTCGGCGCCTTCTGCAACGACGCTCCCATCCATGTGAGCGACTGCAGCAGCCTGCAGGATTCCCTGCTGGTCACCGGCTTTGCCTACGACCGACACAACCGCCTCGACAACAACTACGCCGAGTTCTGCACGTTGACGCACCAGAGTCGGGGCGTGCGACGGGGCGGCGCCGCGGCGATGGACCTGGCGTTTGTGGCTGCCGGACTTGTGGATGGCTACTGGGAACGGGGACTGGCGCCCTGGGATCTGGCGGCCGGCGTGGCTCTGGTGGAATTGGCCGGTGGCGTGGTGAGCGGCTATGGCGACGCCCCGTTTGATCTCCACGAGGGTCGAATCGTGGCGGCGGGGCCAGGACTGCATACCCCGTTGCGGCAGTGCCTGGCCTGCATCGAACCCCTGGATGGGGCCAGCTATGGGGCGCCAGCGCTGGGGGCCATGGGATCCTGAGAAGGCCCAGTGGACCCATCGCGATGGCCCTTCAACCGGCGGCGGGAGCCCGCGATCTGAATCCCCAGCAGGTCGAACACAACCATCGGCTCAGGGAGCGCCTTGCTTCGGTGTATCGGCTTTGGGGCTACGAGGAAGTGGCACCACCGCGGGTGGAGCGGCTCGACACCCTCAAAGCCGGCGGCGGGATCGCCAGTGAAGACATCGTGCGACTGGTGGCGGATGAACCGCTCGGTCTCAGGCCGGAAATGACGGCCTCCATCGCCCGGGCGGCCAGCACCCGGTTTGCCAAGCGCAGTCGGCCCCTGCGGCTGTGGGCGTCGGGCACGGTGTTTGAAAGTCGCCAGGCCGATGAAGGCCGCCAATGCATCGAAGAGAAACTGCACAGCGGCGTGGAACTCTTCGGTGCCAACGCGATCGGCGCCGAACTGGAGCTGCTGACGCTGTTGATGGATGCCCTGGCCAGCCTCGATCTTCAGGGGAATCCGCAGGTGCGGCTGCTGCTCGGCCATGCCGACCTGATGACCCTGATCCTGGCTCCCTTCCGCGATACGGAACGGGAAGCGATCCGCATCGCCCTGATGCGCTACGACCGGCTCAGCCTCGAGGCCCTGGATCTGGATGCCACCACGATGGAGCGGTTGACACGCCTGATGGATCTGCGTGGTGAACCGAACACCGTGCTCGAAGCCCTGAGGCGATTGTTCGGGCCTCAACCCTGCCTGCGCGAACTGGAGCGGTTGTTCGAACACCTGACGCCCCTCGCCCGGGCCCAGGACGTCACCCTGCAGCTGGATCCGAGCTTCCAATCCCATTACGGCCTCTATGACGGTTTGGTGTTTCAGCTGATCTGCCAGGGACAGTCCGCACCCGTGGTGGTGGCCCGGGGTGGTCGCTACGACGCCCTGGTGAAACGCTTCGGCGCCAGCGGCGGTGATGGTGCTGGTGTTGGCTTCAGTTTCTGTCTCGATGACATCCGCGATTTGCCCTCCTCCCTGGCCGCTTCAACCCCATCGGAGCGCCGGGTGCTGGTGTGCCATGGCCCCACGCAGCGCCTGGAGCAGGCGATCGCTGAGCAACGACTCCTGCATGGCCAGGGCCGCCAGGCCGAACTCGCACTGGAACCCTGCACCGACCGCGCCGAGGCGGAGCAGCGGCAACGGGACCGGCAGTGCGACGACCTGATCTGGCTTGGTGCCTAGAGTTGCCGCTGCTTGGTTCACGGCATGGCCCACACAATCGTCACCGATGTCTGCGAGGGGATTGCCGATTGCGTGGATGCCTGTCCGGTGGCGTGCATCCAACCCGGCAGAGGGCGCAATAAGAAAGGCACAGAGTTTTACTGGATCGATTTCGACACCTGCATCGATTGCGGCATCTGCCTGCAGGTGTGTCCGGTGGATGGGGCGATTCTCGCCGAGGAGCGGGCCGATCTCCAGCGCCGCCCCTGAACGGTTCGGTCACCACCCCACGGCCTGACTTGTTCCGGCCTTCGCTCCTGCCATAGGTTTTGACCGTTATTGACCCAGGGCGATGCTGGAACAAGGCCAGATTCAGATTCATACCGAGAACATCTTCCCGATCATCAAAAAGGCCGTGTACTCCGGCCATGAGGTGTTCCTCCGTGAATTGGTCAGCAACAGCTCTGACGCGATCAGCAAGCGGCGCATGGCCTCCATGGCTGGTGACTGCTCAGAAGGTTCGGATGGCCTGATTCGGATTCGGGTCGACCGCGAGAAGAAAACGATCACAGTGTCTGACAACGGCATCGGCATGACTGCCGATGAAGTGAAGCGCTATATCAATCAGGTGGCGTTTTCAAGCGCCGAGGATTTCCTGGAGAAATACAAACAGGAGAGCGACGCGATCATCGGTCACTTCGGCCTCGGGTTTTATTCCAGCTTCATGGTGTCCAGGCAGGTTGAATTGGTCACGCTCTCAGCCCGGCCCGACCAACAGGCCGTGCGCTGGAGTTGTGATGGCTCTCCCTCTTTCACGCTGGATCAGGCGGAACGCTCGGAACCGGGCACCGATGTGATTCTGCATCTGCTGGAGGAGGAGCTGGAATATCTGGAGCCGGCTCGGCTCCGCACGCTGATCACCCAGTACTGCGATTTCATGCCGGTGCCGGTGCAGCTGGAGGGTGAAACGATCAACAAGCAAACGGCTCCCTGGCGTCAGAGCAGTCGGGAGTTGAGTGATCAGGACTACATCGATCTTTACCACTACCTCTATCCCTTCCAGGGAGATCCCCTGCTCTGGGTCCACCTCAACACCGATTATCCCTATGCCCTCCAGGGAATTCTGTATTTCCCAAAATCGACTGGACGAGCCGACTGGGAAAAGGGTGAGATTCGGTTGTATTGCAACCAGGTGTTCGTGAGTGACTCGATCAAGGAGATCGTGCCCCGCTACCTCCTGCCCCTGCGTGGCGTCATTGATTCTCCTGATATTCCGCTGAATGTGAGTCGGAGTGCCCTGCAAACCGACCGACGGGTGCGTTCCATCGGCAATTTTGTGGCCAAGAAGGTGGCGGATCGGCTCAAGTCGTTGAAACAGGACGACGCCACGGCCTACGCGGACGCCTGGGAAGCCCTGGCGCCATTCGTGAAGATCGGGGCCATGGAGGATGAAAAGTTTGCCGATCAGGTCGAGCCTCTGGTGCTGTTCGGCACCACCGCCGAGAGCGACGATGGGGAGACCGAAGCCGGGGCATCGATCCTGCGCAGCGGTGAGAAGGCTTACACCACCCTGGCGGGCTACACCACGCGCCTGCCCCAGAGTTCCGACAAGCAGCGCGTGCTCTATTGCAGCGATGAGATCGCCCAGGCCGGCGCCCTCAGTCTCTGGAAGGGCCAGGGTGCGGAGGTGCTCCTTGCCGACACGGTGATCGACAGCCAATTCCTTCCCTGGCTGGAGTCACGCCATGACGAGCTCAGCTTCCAGCGCGTCGATGCGGAACTGGATGACAGCCTCAAAGACGACGCACCAGACCTGGCGGATCAAGGTGGTGAAACCCAGGCGGAATGCCTGCGCAAACTGATGAAGGATGCCCTCGCCAACGACAAGGTGACCATTCAGGTGCAGGCGCTCAAGGGAGGAGCCGACGCTCCGGCGGCCCTCATTTTGCTGCCCGAACAGATGCGCAGGATCAACGACATCGGTGCGCTGATGGAACAGCGGCTACCAGGCCTTCCGGAGCACCACGTGCTGGTGGTGAATCGCAGCCATCCGATGGTGGAAGGTCTGCTCAAACTCGACTCTGGCGGAGTGCTTGTGGGCACTGGCAGCAGCTCACCCAGCAAAGCACTCGCCCGCGATCTCGCCGTCTATCTCTACGACATGGCCCGTCTGGCGGTCGGTGGCCTCGAGCCGAAGGAACTCGGTGACTTCCAGACCCGCAGCAGTCGCCTGATGGCTTCACTGATGGAACGGGGACTGTGAACTTGCTTTGCTAAGATAGTTGTTTGATCCTTTTGGATCAGCGATCAGTCACGGAGTCGATCATGTCTCGGGTATGTCAGCTCACCGGCACGCGCGCCAACAACGGCATGGCTGTGAGCCACTCCCATATCCGCACCAAAAAGCTGCAGCAGGCCAACCTGCAGCAGCGTCGCCTCTGGTGGGCAGAAGGCAAGCGCTGGGTCAACCTGCGCATCACCACCCGCGCGCTCAAAACGATCCAGAAAAAAGGTCTCGGTGCCTACGCCCGCTCCCTGGGTATCGATCTCAGCAGGATCTGAGTTCTGTCTAAGGTCCTGAGAACGTCAGGGTCCTGTCATCATGCAGCGTCGCACGCTCCTCCAACTGCTTCTGGTCGGAGGGGCTGTTTTTTGGCGTACGCCCCAACCGGCCCTGGCCCTCGGCGGCACACTCCCCAGCTTGAACCAACCGGCCCCCGGATTTGATTGTCCGGGCACCTCACGCCGTGACCCGAGTCGCACCCAGTGGTCGCTGCAGGAGTTTCGTGGTCAGTGGCTTGTTCTTTATTTCTATCCACGCGATTTCACCTCCGGCTGCACCCTGGAAGCCCATGGTTTTCAAGCCGCCCTGGCCGACTTTGAAGCTGCCGGTGCATCCATCGCCGCAGTGAGCGCCGATCCTGTCGATGAGCATGCCTCGTTCTGCAGCAGCGAAGGCCTCGATTTCGTGTTGCTCTCCGATCCCAAGGGCCAGGTGAGCCAGCGCTATGGCTCCTGGATGGCACCCTTCTCGATGCGCCACACCTTCCTGATCGATCCGAAGGGTGTGTTGCGCCAGATCTGGACCGGAGTGCGCCCAGCCGGACACGCCCGTGAGGTGCTAGCTTCACTGCAGACGCTTCAGGCCGCAGGCTGAACCCGCCTCAGGTTTGACAAAGAGCTCGCTTTAAGGAATGGTGGAAGGGGATGTTAGGCGTTGGATTGAAGCAATCCAACCGAGGAGAAATCGCTTCCATGTTGAAAGAAGAAGGCAAAAGTTCATTCATTCTTCTCTACCATCGCACCCCTTTTGACGAGGGCAAGGATGAGCAGGGAAAGCGAGTCTGGATCGATCAGAAAAGCCCCAACGGCATTATTCCAACCCTAAGGAACCTTTTTCGCAGCCGCCTCGATGGCACCTGGATTGCCTGGCGTCAGGTAGATTCAACCGACGGGGTTGAGGACGAGCGCATCGCCATGAACGCGCCGGCAGACTTCACGTTGAGACGCATTCCGCTTGAAAAGGAACAGATCTCGAGTTTTTATCACATCACATCGAAAGAGTCGTTCTGGCCGATTCTTCATACTTTTCCCACTTATTTCGACGTCAACAACACAGACTGGACCATCTTTCAGGACGTCAATCGACGTTTTGCCCAGGCCGCTTGCCATGAGGCGGCTCACGGGGCCAGCGTGTGGGTGCATGACTACAACCTCTGGCTGGCCCCCGGTTACATCCGCGAGCAACGCCCAGATCTGAAGATCGCCTTTTTCCATCACACTCCCTTTCCCGGGAATGATGTGTTCGCCATTCTGCCCTGGCGGGAGCAGATCCTGGAAAGTCTGCTCAGTTGCGATCTCGTTGGCTTTCATATCCCGCGCTACACCGAGAACTTCGCCCGAGCCGCCAACTGTCTGCTCGGTGCCCGCAAGGGACCGAAGCAACCGGTCAACGCCCGGTTCCTCTCCACCGGCTCCGCCCTCACGGAACCATCGGAAACACCCTGGCTCGACTACAAGGGCCGGCGAATTCAGCTGCTCTCATCTCCGGTGGGCACCTCTCCGGATGTGATCCAGGCCCTGGTGAGTCGCGACGACATTCAGGACTATGCCGCGCGCATCGAAGACGACACTCGCAAAGGGCGCCAGCTCATCCTCTCGGCCAGCCGGGTGGACTACACCAAAGGCAACGAGGAGCTGCTGCTGGCCTTCGAGCGCCTGCTCGAACGTCGCCCGGAATTGCACGGCCAGGTGGTGCTCATGCTCGCCTGTGTGTCGGCCGCCAGTGGGATGAAGATCTACGAAGACACGCAGCGCTCCATCGAAGAAATGGCCGGGCGGATCAACGGGCGCTTCAGCCTGATGGACTGGGTGCCGATCCGTTTCTCGACCCGACGGATCCCCTACGAAGAAATGGTGGCTTGGTTCAGCAAAGCCGGTGTCTGCTGGATCACTCCCCTGCGCGACGGTCTCAACCTGGTGGCCAAGGAATATGCCGCTGCTCGCCGCGATCACGGTGGTGTGCTGGTGCTTTCTGAATTCACCGGCGCCTCGGTGGTGCTGGATGGTGCCGTGCTCACCAATCCCTATTCCCATCGCCGCATGGATGAGGCGATCGATCAGGCCCTGGCGATGCCCCCCGAGGAACAGCAACAGCGCATGCGCAAGATGTCGGCAGCCGTTGAGGCGTTCACCGTGAGTGACTGGGCTGAAGAGCAGATGGGAGCCCTGCGCGAGGACTCCGGCAAGGCATGACAACGGCATGACATCCGCCCTGCGCCGTCTTCAGCCCTGGATGGTGGCGGCCCTGACCATGGCCCTGCTGGTCGCGGGCAGCATGGTCTGGGTGCAGGCTCGGCCGACCGAATCAGTCAACATCCTGATGCCGGCGCCGTTTGCCGATGCGACCCAACCCCTGGTTAAGCGGTTCAACCAGGAGCATCGCGGTCGCATCCGACTCACGGTCACCCGAGGCCCGTTGGAGACGGAAGCGATCTCCGATCTGGCCATCAGCAGTCTGCTGCTGGGCGACACCCCCTTCGATGCCCTGTTGATGGACATCACCTGGGTGCCCAAATACGTGGCCGCAGATTGGCTGCAACCCCTCGATCCGTGGTTTGGCCCCGAGGCGATGGCGGCCCTGGCCGAGGGCGTCCGCGCTGGCAACAGCATCAACGATGTGCTCTACCGCTGGCCCCTCGTCGCCAGTATGGGGCTGCTCTACTGGCGCACGGATCTGATCGATCAGCCACCCCGCACCCCGCAGGAACTGGTGACGATCAGCCGGCAGCTCCAGGCTGATGGCCGGGTGCCCTGGGGCTACGTGTGGGAAGGGCGCCAATACGAGGGGCTCAGCTGCGTGGTTCTCGAGCTGGTGCATGGCTTCGGGGGGTTCTGGTTCCAGCCCGACCAGGCGGCTGTGGGCCTCAACCAACCTCAGGCGATCGCCGCAGTCGCCTGGCTGCGCCAACTGATCAGCGAAGGGATCAGCCCAGAGGCGGTGACCAACTACGCCGAACCGGAAGCCCTGCAGAGCTTCAAGGCCGGGGATGCCGCCTTCATGCGCAACTGGCCCTACGCCTGGGCCGAACTTCAGCAGCCGGGCAGCGCCGTGCGCGGTCGGGTGGGGATCACGACGATGGTGGCCAACAGCGGCGATCCCTCCACTGCCACCCTGGGCAGTTGGGGCCTTTCCATGCTGCGCGGCAGTGCCCACCCTGAAGCCACCGCCACGGCGATGCGCTTCCTCAGCTCCACCGAATCGCAGAAGGCGCTGTTTCTCTCCCACGGCTATACCCCCACAGCCGCAAGCTTGTATCGCGATCCCGAATTGATCGCTCTGAATCCGATCCTGCCCCAACTGGAGGAGGCCCTGGAACACGCCCTGCCCAGGCCGGAAACCCCCCTCTATGCTCAGATCAGTGACGTGCTGCAGCGAGACCTGAGCGCCAGCCTCACCGGCCAGCAGTCCGCCGCGCAGGGGATGGAGCGGGCCAGCGCCAACACCGAGGCGATCCTGCGGTCCGCCGGAGGAACGCCGTGATTCTGCTGCTTGGTCCCGCTGGCCTGCTCCTGCTCGTGGTGTTTGCGGCGCCGCTGCTGCATTACGCCTGGCTGAGTTACCACGCCGACTCGGTGGTCACCGGCCTCGAGCCCGTGCTCAATCACGGCGCCAACTGGATCCGATTGCTCCAGGATCAACGCTTCTGGCAAGACGCCACCCAGACCCTGCGCTTCGCCCTGGTGTCGGTGGGGGTGGAACTCCTGCTGGCTCTGGCGATCGCCCTGTTGCTCGATCAACGCTGGCGCGGCCGCGGTGCCGTGCGTGCCATCGCCCTGATTCCCTGGGCGCTGCCCACCACCGTGATGGCCCTGGGCTGGCGCTGGATCTTCAACACCCCCTACGGGCCCCTCGATCAACTCGCACACGCACTCGGTTGGCCATCCCTGAACCTGCTGGCCAGTCCTGCGATCACCTGGATCGCCACGGTGGTGGGTGATGTATGGAAAACCACGCCGTTTGCGGCCCTGATCCTTTTGGCCGGCTTGCAGACCATTCCCGGCGATCTCTACGAAGCTCTGCGCCTGGAAGGGGGCAGCAGCTGGGTCTGCTTCCGACGCATCACCCTGCCCCTGCTGCGCCCTTACCTGGCCCTGGCGCTGTTGTTCCGGCTGGCCCAGGCCTTCGGTGTGTTTGACCTGATCCAGGTGATGACCGGCGGCGGACCGGCCAGCAGCACAGAAAGCCTGGCGCTTTACGCCTACCTCAACGCGATGCGGTTCCTCGATTTCGGATACAGCGCCACCGTGGTGAGCGGCAGCTTCCTGCTCTTGCTCGGTCTCTGCCTCGGCGGCTGGCTGCTGTCCCTCGGCCTCTCGCGGCCCCAGAGACAGCAGGAGGTGTAAGCGGATGCCACACCAACGTCGCCTCTGGATTGTGCTGTTGCTGGCCTGGTCACTCGGCCCCCTGCTCTGGCAGCTTTACACCTCCTTTTGCAGCGATCAGGCCCTGGTCGCGCCCCTCGCCGCCACGCCGGAGCGCTGGACCCTGGCCCACTACCGGGCCGTGCTCAACAGTCAGCCACCATTTTGGCGTTATCTGCTCAACAGCCTGTTCGTGGGCACGAGCAGCACGCTGCTCACCCTGGTGATCGCCCTGCCCGCCGCCTATGCCCTCACCCGACTGAAGCCATGGATTGCGCGCCCGGCGCGGCTGCTGCTGCTGGCGGCCGCTCTGTTTCCCTACGTGCTGCTGTTTCTGGCCCTGCTGGAAGTGGCCCGGAGCTTGCATCTGGGCAACAACCTGCTTGCCCTGAGCATTCCCTATGCCGCTCTTTCCCAGCCCCTGGCGATCCTGCTGCTCACCGCAGCCTTCCGGGATCTGCCCCTCGACCTGGAGGATGCCGCCCGTCTTGAAGGCATGCGGCTGTGGCAACGCCTGCGCTGGGTGCTGATCCCCCTGATCGCCCCCGCCACCACCAGCACGGCGATTCTGGTGTTTCTCTTCTCCTGGAACGAATACCCGATCGCTCTCACCTGGATCAGTGACGCCTCCCTGCTCACCCTGCCGGTGGCGATGGCCAGGATCGCTGGATCCTCGATTTACTCCGTTCCTTATGGTGCTTACGCTGCTGCCACTGTGCTGGGCTCGATTCCGCTGGTGCTTCTGGTGCTGGTGTTCCAGAAATCGATCGTTTCAGGTCTGACCAGCGGAGCCGTGAAGGGATGAGTCTGCGCCTCTCAAACATCGGTCGCCGCGCTGGCCAGCAGTGGATTCTTCGCCATCTGGAGCTGACGGTGAGCGATGGCGAGTGCCTCGCCCTTGTCGGCCCGAGCGGCTGCGGCAAAAGCACCACCCTGCGGCTAATTGCCGGGCTTGATCCAGCCGATGAGGGAAGCATTGAACTCGGTGAACGCGATGTCACCCGCCTGCCTGCGGTGCAACGGCGCATCGGCATGGTGTTTCAGAGCTATGCCCTGTTCCCCCACCTCAGCGTCGCCGACAACCTCGATCTGGGCCTGAAGATTCGCGGGATCGCCATCCAGGAACGACGCCGTCGGGTGAACGACGTGCTGGAACGCATGCGGCTGCAGGAACGGGCCGCCCACAAACCAGCCCAGCTCTCCGGTGGTCAACGCCAGCGCGTCGCCCTGGCCCGGGCCCTGCTCCGCGATCCGCTCATCTATCTGATGGATGAGCCGATGAGCAATCTCGATGCCCAGCTGCGGGAAGACCTCCGGCCGGAATTACGCCAACTGGTGCTACGCGATCAGAAGCCGGTCCTTTACGTGACCCACGATCAACACGAAGCGATGGCGATGGCGGATCGGATCGCCGTGCTGCATCAGGGCAGGCTGGAACAGATCGGCACACCGAGCGAGCTGTATCGCGATCCGGTGTCGCTGTTTGTGGCCACCTTCATCGGTCGCCCCCAGATCAACTTGCTGCATACCGATTCCAGCAGCGTGCTTGGCGTCCGCCCGGAGGCCCTGCAGCTGCAAGCCGACGGACTGCCCTGCCGGCTGACCCACCTGGAGTGGCTCGGTGCCTCCCAACTCTGGTACCTCGACAGCCCACAGGGGACCTTACGCATGGTGCTGGCCGCCGACCGCCGCGTCCCCGAGACAATCCGAGTCGGCTGGCGGCCCCAGGACGAGCTGCGGTTTGACGCAGTCAGCGGCCGCCGCCATCGCTAGGTTGACCTCGGCAGTGCTGCGGTCATGGGCGACGGCGGTTCCGGACCGATCCTGATTTGCGGCGTTGGCTCTCTCGGTCAGATCTGCCTGGAGCGGCTCCGCCATTTCGATGTCCCTCTGATCTGCATCGACCGGGATCCACCCGTCTGGCGCTCCGACCAGCTGGAACAGGCGGTAGCCGGCCAGCTGGTGATCGGCGACATGCGCCGGCCAGAGATCCTGCAACGCGCCCAGGTGCGGCTCGCCCGCAGCGTGTTGCTGCTCAGTTCCGACAGCACAGTGAACCTGGAAGCAGCACTGCAGGTGAGGATTCTCAATCCCGACACCACGATCGTGGTGCGCTCGAACAGTCAACAGGCCTCCCTGAACACCCTGCTGCAGAGTCGACTTCCGAAACTGACGGTGGTGGATCCGCTGCTGCTCTGCGCCGGAGCGATCGCCCAGTCGCTGCGACCGGACCGGGCACCCGCCACCTTCCGCTTCGGCGGGGAACGGCTGCGCCTGGAGCGCCTTTCCCTGGAGGATGGCCATGGCAACACCCGCCGGATCCGGCCCCTGCAACTGCAGAGCGGTGACCCACCGACGCAGGGCTCCCCCCTGGTGGTGAGCTGGGAAGCAAGCAGCAACCGATCGCGGCAACGCCGACGCAACGCCTGGACAAGCTTTGGCGCCATGCGGCTGCTGGCCCTGCGGGATCGCCTCCACCGGCAACTGAAAACCCGCCTGTCCCAACCCCGCGCCTGGGATCTGGCCATCCTGCTGATGGTGGGTCTCTTGGTGGTCGGTGTGCAGTACTTCGCCACCGGCAGGGGTCTGCAGGAAGGCCTGTTCATCACGGTGGCCTTGCTCAAGGGGGAACTGGTCGAACCCGTGAACATGCTGATCGAGGCCAGCGGTCAGTCGCTGAACCAACTGCCCCTGCTGGCGCTGGTCACCTCCTTTCTCTATGCCCTGCTCGGCACCGTGCTCACCTCGGCGATTGTGGCCCTGATCCTCGATCAGGTACTGAGCCGGCGTCTGGGACTGCAACGGCGGCGAGCGCCGAAACGGGGCAGTCGCACGGTGTTGCTGCTGGAGGGAGGTGCCCTGGCGGCACCGGTGACGGAGCAGCTGGCCCTCGATGGCCTCGATGTGGTTCGGGTGGAAGCGGGAGACGACGAGGGCGACCAACAGCTGAACCGCAGCCTCGAGAGTTTGCGACGCACCCAGTGCCTGGGTGCCGGATTGCTCTCCAATGATCTGCTGCGCAACCTGCGGATCGGCCTGGAGCTGCAGCAGAGCCTCCCCAACACGCGCTTGGCGATCGTGACCAAGGACCTCGATGCGGCCGACGCCCTCGGCGATCTGCTCGGCGGCATCACCCTGGTCTCCACCCTCGACCTGGCGGCGGATGCCTTCGTGGCCACCGCCTTCGGCGAGAAGGTGGAGGAGGTGCGCCGGTTGGATGGCAACAACCTGCTTCTGGTGCGCTATCGGGTCGAAACCGACGACACCCTGCATGGCCTCAGCATTGCCAGGTTGCAATGCGGCTTCGGGGTCACCGCCGTCGCCTTGCGACGCCAGCTCCACGCCGCTTACACCTTGTTGCCCGGCCTCGACTGGACGCTCTCTCCCGGCCAGGAGCTGGTGGTGCTGGCCGATCTGAAGGGACTGCGCCGGATCGAACGCAACGACATCCGGCCACCGCGCTGGCGGCTGCGTTACCAGGTGCATCATCGATCGGCCCAGAGCTTCGACACCCAGCAGGTGCTGGCCCGCCACCTTGGCCAGGCGCCGGGATCCTTTGCCGAAGCGATGGATGGCGCCTGGCACTGCACCCCCGCCCTGGATCTACCCCTGGCCGAACAACTGCAGGAGGAACTACGTCGCATGGCGGTGCGGACGGAACGGCTGGCCATGGACGACGGTGCGGTGTGCTGCTGAGTACTGCAACGCCTCAGCTGGATCGATGAAATGGGGCGACGATCGGCCGGCTTCCGATGACAACGCTGCTGTGGAAACATCGCAACGATGTGATCGCTTGCCTGGTGCTCCAGGGATTGCTTCTGCTGATCGGCGCCGCGCTGCACGCCCTGCTGCTCTCCCACCCCCTCTCCTCTGCCCCCGGACGCAACGGTCTGGTGCTGCCAAGATCGGGCCAAGCCATGCCAACGCCATGACGACGGCGTCCAACGCCTCGCTCACTTATCAGGACAGCATTCCGGAACCGATCCGACTCCCGGACAGGCCGGGGGAGATGCCTTCCCACCTGTTCGTGCACGGCGGCCTGGCACCGGTGAGTTGCCGGGCCCTGGAGGTCAGTGACACCGCCGCCGGTTGGCAGCTGATGCGCAACGGTGCCACGCTTCGGGCCCTGCGCCAGGAGGGACAACCCCTCTGGGTGCAGATTCGCGGCCTGGGCGATCGCCCCATGCTGGAAGACCTGCTCAGCGGCCTCGACCTTGATCCCCAGCTCTGGCCCCTGCTCCTTGATGCCCCCCAACAGGCCCGGGTCGACTCCTTCCCTCAAGCCGTGCTGGTGGTGCTGCATCAGTTTTCATTGGCATCCAATCCGGTGCATCTGATCAGTGAGCAAATCGCTCTGTTGCTGGTGAATGATCTCCTGATCAGCATTCATGAAAATCCCCGCAGCGACTTCAGTGATCTTGAGGCCTGGATTCAGAGCTTAGAAGCACCAGAATCCGATCTTGATCTCGACAATCTGTTGCACTATCTGATCGACGAAGTGCTCGACACCCAGTTGCCCATGCTGGAAATCATGCGCAGCTACTTCGATGATCTGGAGGAGACAGCCCTCTTGAGGCCGAAGCCATCGCTGCTCAATCGAGCCTTTCAGCTTCGGATGAATCTTCGTCGCACACGGCGACAGCTCTGGCCCCTGCGCAATCAACTGATTCGCCTGCTCAGACAAAGCCAACGCCTACTCGGCCCCGGAGCACGCCAGGGCCTGCATGAGATGGCCGAACACGTGAACACGCTGCTCGACATCGGTGAACAGATCCAACGCCAGGCTGACGCCGTGACGGATGCCTACATGGCGAGCACTGGCAACCGGATGAATCAGATCATGAAAACGCTCACAATCGTGAGTACAATCTTTGCTCCGCTCACATTCATCGCCGGGATCTATGGCATGAACTTCGAGAACATGCCCGAACTCAAGTGGAAATACGGCTATGCCTATTCCCTCCTGTTAATGACCATCATCGCCGCTCTCCAGGCCTATTTCCTCTGGCGCCGGGGTTGGTTTCAGGACTGGACCGGTGGTCGGCAAGGAAAACGACTGCCATAACGCTGCATTAACCCTGGTTCGGAACGCACGGTCCAAGATGGAAGTGTTGTTCCGAATCCTGATGGCCTTCCGAAAGCCTCTGGGTGCCTTCGCCGTTACCGCCACGGCCCTCACGTCGTTGCTGACTGTCTCAGCCCAACACCCCTTGCGGGCTGAGGCGACCATCCGGATCAGTGGTTCAAGCACCGTGTATCCAATCACGGCCCGGGCGATTCAACGCTTTCAGAAGACAAGCGAAGGCAAGACCATCAATTTTGATCTGAAGGAAACGGGGTCGAGCGCAGGCTTCCGCGACTTCTGCAGCGGCAAGGTGCCGATGACCAATGCCTCCAGGCCGATTTCCAGCAAGGAGATAAAGGCCTGCAACGCCAAAGGGATTCAGTTCATTGAGCTGCCGATCGCCTTTGATGCGATCACCGTGGTGGTGAATCCCAAGAACAGCTGGGCCACCACGGTGACCCCGAAGGAACTGTCTCGCCTCTGGCGCATGCAGGCCCAGGGAACCGTGACGCGCTGGAATCAGGTGAACCAAGATTTTCCCGATCAGCCGATCAGGCTGTGCGGCCCTGGCAAGGATTCCGGCACGTACGACATCTTCAATAAAGCGATCAATAAATCGACCACCAACACGCGCACGGATTACACGGCCAGCGAAGACGACAACGTGCTGGTGAAGTGCGTGGCCACCGATCCCAATGCCCTCGGCTATTTCGGCTTCGGTTACTACAAGAAAAACAGCCAGCGCCTGAAAGCCGTCCGTGTGGTGAATTCCAAAGGGAATCCGATTGCGCCGTCGGTGGCCAGCGTGCAGAAAGAGCTCTATCAACCGCTTTCACGTCCCCTGTTTCTCTACGTCAACGACAAGACGCTGAAACAGAACAAAGCCTTCCGCAGCTTTGTCACCAGCTACCTGCGCCATGCCCAGTCGTTAGTGGAGACAGCCGACTACATCCCCCTGCCCCCACGCACCTACCGACTGGTGGAGAGCAAGCTCTATCGCCACATCCTTGGCACCTCCTTCGGCGGCACCATCCCGGTGGGCCTGACCATCGGTCAAGTTCTCGAGCGCAGCTTCGACCAGCACAAGAAACCAAGCTATCGCTAAAGGTAGATGGGGGTCTTCGCCCATGGATGCAACGCCTGATCGCATCGACGCCTATGCCTGTGAACGCATCACCTCTCAGCTGAAGCGCATTGTTGGGCTCCAGGCCGATGTGCTTGAGGACCGCGATCCAGAACCGCTGCATCAGTTGCGGGTGAGTCTGAGGCGGTTGCGTTGCGTCCTGCTGCAGTTCGAATCATTCCTGGTGTTGCCGAGTGGTGCCACACCCCGCCGGGTGGGGCGGATGTGTGCCCAGCTCGGCCTGGCCCGCGATCTTGACGTATTGCAGGAGCTGGTGGGCTCCAGCTTCGCCGAGATGCTGGGGCCGCAGGCGTCCGAAGAACTGACGCCCCTGCGCAAGGCCCTCAGCCGGGAACGGCGCCGGGCTGCGGAGGAGATGAAGAAATCCCTCCGCAGCACGGCCTACCTCAAGGTGATTGCACGACTGCAGCGCTGGCTGCGGGAGCCGAACACCACTCCGGCAGCATCGATGCCCATGCAGGCCTGGATCGATGAATTGATCATGCCCTGGTTGCCGCCCCTGTGGCTGCATCCGAGCTGGACGCTCGATCCCCTTGAGCATCCGCAGGAACTGCACAGCCTGCGCGGCCGCATCCGGCGCTGCCGCTACATGATCGAGAACCTCGAACCGATCTGTTCGGCGCCGCTCTCGGCCCATCTGCAACAGTTCAAGACCCTGCAGGACATTCTCGGTGAACTACACGATCTGAATGTGTTCGTCAGCCTGGTCGAGGACGAGCGGATCAACCTGAGTGCGCGCCAGACCAAAACAGTGCTCCAGCTCAGCAAGCAACGTCAGGAGATGCTGGCGGCACAATGGCGCCTTCAGAGCAGGCGGATGCTCAGGAGTTCGCAGCGCAAGGTTCTGATCCGTCGACTGACCACACCGCGTTGAGCGTCGACTGGTGCACGCCTGCGTCCTGCCTGATCCGGGCAAGACGCTCTGGATCCGGGTTATGGCCGATCTGCTGGTGCCAACAGGCCGAGATCAACTCGGTGGCAGGCAAATCGGAAAGCTCAAGGCAAGGAACCGCTGCCATCGCAGCTGCAGCGGCCACCTTCGGGTCATAACTGAGGGCCGCGCAGGGCGCACCCGCAAGCTGTGCCAGCACCAGGGCATGCAACCGCATCGGAATCACCAGCCGTGAGCGGGCGAACCGATCCAACACATCGGGAACGGAGCGGGCGACGGCGGTTGTGCTGATCGCCTGCAACCTGGCTGGCAGCACCCCCTGATCGCTCAACCAGCCCGGAAGTGACTCATCCTGCTCCGCGTGGAACGCCAGCCAGAGCAGGGAGGCGTCGGATTGCTTTGCGATCAGCTGATCCAGCGCCTGGCCGAGACGACACCACCCCTGATGATCGAGCAACGAGGTGGGCCGCCAACAGAGCACGATCGGACCATCGCCATGGCGCGGGTTGCCGGGGTGACACCACAGAGGGTCGGGCCCCATGGCCATCGGCACAGGAATCCGCCAACGTTGCGCCAATGCCAGGGAGGCGGGATCGCGCCAGCTGATGCGGCTCGCGCAAGCGAGGCAACGCCGCACCAGCCAACGGCTGCGACGGCGGCGCAGGGGCCCCAGCCCCTGGCCCCAGAGCACCACCGTGAGCCCGCGGGCGTGAGCGATCAGCAACAGGGCCAGGTAATAAAGCAGGCTTTTGAAGCTGGTGCTGTCTTGCAGGAGGCTGCCGCCCCCGAACACGAGCACATCGGTCTGCTCCAGGGCCCGTAGGGTCGCCAGCAAGGAGCGACGTGGCACCAGGCGGGCGGACGGGGCCCGTTGCAGCACAGGCGTTGGATCGTGGGCCGTGATGCTGAGCTGACAGTCGTCAGGCAGCTGACGCAACAACACATCGAGCAGGGCGTCGTCGCCAAGGTTGTGCTCGCCGTAGTAGCCGCAGAGCAACACCCGCCTGCGCCCTGAAGCCCTCTGGCCCATGAGGCTCTCCGATCGCACGCCATTATTGGCCAGCTGCTGCGGCCTAAACTTTTCAAGGCTCCTCAGTGCCCATGCATGCCCTCTCGCTCGGCACCTGGTGGATTCATGTCGCCTCGGTTTTGGAGTGGATCGTGGCGATTGTGCTGCTGCAGCGACTGGCCACGCAACAACGGGAACCGTCCCTGAACTGGCTGGCGCTGGCGATGACTCCCGCCCTGATCAGTGCCATGGCAGCCTGTACCTGGCACTGGTTCGACAACGCTGAAGCGCTGCGGTTCCTGGTGGTGCTCCAGGCTGCTTGCACCCTTCTGGGGAACGGCACCCTGGCGCTGGCCGCCTGGAACTTACGCCGATGAACCCGGATCAGATCAGCCTGGCCATCGCCGCGATCGATCCGGCGCCCCTGTTTGCCCTCTCCCTGTTCCCTTACCTGCTGTTTCTCTGGTGGGCGCAGCGGCGTCAACTGATCCCCAGGCTCAGCCTGCTCGGCTTCCAGCTCACCCTGCTGTTCGTAGCGGTCACAATTGCGGCGGCCTTGTTCGCCGACCTGCGCTTCGGGGCGGAACTGGTGGAAGTCGACGGCCTGCATGGGGGTGCCGAAGCCTTTCTCACCCTCAGCAATGCGGTGATCGTGGCGGGGCTGATCGGCCGTTTGCGTGACCTCCACCGGGCGAAGCAGACCGATGAGACGGTGGATTCAGCACCGACGGAGGCCGGTGAATAACTCTTACGAGGAGCAGACCGGAGGCTGCTGAAACCTGAAGATGAGTCGTCGCATCATGTCTGGCATGCTCCCCTCGCTTCTGGCTATCGCCCCCGCCACGGTTTCCTGGACCCCGAAAGTGGCCCTGGTGATGGTGATCTGCAACGTTCTTGCCATCGGGATCGGCAAGGCCACGATCAAATACCCGAATGAGGGAGCCAAGCTGCCCAGCCCCGCATTCTTCGGTGGCATGGGTCATGCAGCCCTGCTGGCCACCACCAGCCTTGGCCACATCCTCGGCATCGGTGCCATCCAGGGTCTCGCCGCCCGCGGCGTGCTCTGAAATCATTGCGTTGTCGTTGAGCGTCAGCCTGCGGCCCCACGGGGCCGCTTTTTGTTTGTTTTGAAACATCCTGTCTCCGGACCAGAGCACTGAGCAGAGCTCTGAACTCAGCCCAGAGCAGCCGTCGCGGCGACGCTGGAGCTGACCTGAGCAGAACCTGTGTGCAGGGGAGCACTGCCAAAGCGAGCCACAATCCGCTCTGACATCTGATCAGGCGTGAGGCCCAGGCTTTCGAAACTCTGCTGGGGTGTGGCGTGATCCACCAAGGTGTCGGGGATGCCAAAGCGGAGCAGGGGCAAGTGCAGGTCTTGATCGCTGAATGACTCGAGCACCGCAGCCCCGAAACCACCGGCCAGGGCACCCTCTTCCATCGTCACCACTCGGCCGATCCGGCGGGCCAGGGGATGAATCAGCTGCTCATCCAGAGGTCGCAGGAACCGGGCATTCACCACACTGGCCTCGATGCCCTGCTGAGCCAGGCGATCAGCCGTGGCCAAGGCGCGACTCACCATGGAGCCGTAAGCCACGATCAGGAGGTCGTCTCCTTCGCGAATCTGCTCACCGCAGCCGATGGGCAGAGGCTCCCAACCTTCCTCCATCAAGGGCACCCCCTCGCCAGGACCGCGGGGAATGCGAAGGGCGGTGGGGCCTTCGTGTTGCAGGCAGGTCACCAGCATGCGCTGCAGCTCAGCCTCATCGCGGGGAGCCATCACAGTGAAGTTGGGCACGGCCCGGAAGTAGCTGATGTCGTATTGGCCCTGGTGGGTCGGGCCATCGGCTCCAACAATGCCAGCCCGATCCAACACGAAGGTGACGGGCAGATTCTGGATCCCCACATCGTGAATGAGCTGGTCGTAGGCGCGCTGCAGGAAGGTGCTGTAAATCGCCACAACCGGCCTGAGCCCCTCGCAGGCCATTCCCGCCGCAAGGGTGACGGCATGCTGCTCGGCAATGCCCACGTCGACATATTGTTCGGGGATTGCTTTCTGGAGCAGATCCAGGCCCGTACCGGTGGCCATGGCGGCGGTGATTCCGATGACCCGGGGATCCTGCTCACACAGCTTCACCAGGGTCTGGCCAAACACCTTGCTGTAGCTGGGGGGTTTGGGGGTTTTGCTCGGTCGTGCCTTGCCGGTGGAAAGATCGAAGGCCGACTGAGCGTGGTAACCCACCTGGTCGGCCTCGGCATAGGGGTAACCCTTGCCCTTGGTGGTGAGAACATGCACAAGAACGGGTCCGCCAACGCGATGGGCGGCGTGGAAGGTGCGCACCATCTCGGCCATGTCATGGCCATCAATCGGCCCCATGTAGGTGAAGCCGAGCTCTTCGAACACCGCACCGACCTTGGGCACCGCAAGTCGCCGCATGCTGCCTTTGAGGCGATTCAGTTCCGCTGGCAACTCACCACCCATGAAGGGCAGATGCTTCATGCTCTCCTCCACGGATCCGGAGAGGAACTGCATCGGCGGGCTCAGCCGCATGCGATTGAGATAGGTGGAGAGAGCGCCAACTGGCGGTGAGATCGACATATCGTTGTCGTTCAACACCACCACGAGCGGCGTGTGCGGCAGATGGCCGGCGTGGTTGATCGCCTCAAGAGCCATGCCGCCGGTGAGGGCGCCATCGCCGATCACAGCAACACATTTGAACTGCTCACCGCGACGGTCTCGGGCAATCGCCATTCCCAGGGCCGCTGAGATCGATGTGCTGGCATGGCCAGCGCCGAAATGATCGAAGTCGCTCTCACAACGCTTCAGATATCCAGCCACTCCGCCCTGCTGCCGCAAGGTGTGGAAGTCGCCGTAGCGGCCGGTGATCAGTTTGTGGGGATAGGCCTGGTGGCCCACGTCCCACACCACCCGGTCATGATCCAGGTCGAGGGTCTGGTACAGAGCCAGCGTGAGCTCCACAACGCCGAGGCCAGGTCCCAGATGACCACCGCTGTTGGAGACCACTTCCAGGTGGCGCTCACGGATCTGCCGTGCCACATCCTCCAGCTCAGCCATCGAGAGGCCATGCAGCTGATTCGGATGGGTCAATTCGCTCAGATGCATGCCCGTCCCACGGCCGATCCGGGCAATCTACGGGGCGTATGGCGGATGCGGCGGTTGCCAGACTGTCCCAATGGATCATTACCTGCCCCGCATCCTGCGCGCCCGCGTCTACGACGTGGCCCGGGAAACGCCGTTGGAGCCGGCCGTCAATCTGAGTGAACGACTCGACAACACGATCTGGCTGAAGCGTGAAGATCTGCAGCCGGTCTTTTCGTTCAAACTGCGCGGTGCCTACAACCGAATGGCCCAGCTCTCACCGGAGCAGCTGTCGCGCGGGGTGATTGCGTCCAGCGCTGGGAACCATGCCCAGGGAGTGGCCCTGGGTGCCCAGCACCTCGGCTGTCGGGCCGTGATCGTGATGCCGATCACCACCCCCGAGGTGAAGGTGGACGCGGTGCGGCGTCGGGGCGGCACGCTCGTGCTTCATGGTGAGACCTACGACGAGGCCTATGCCGAAGCCCGTCGGCGCAGCGAAGCGGAGGAGCTCTGTTTCATCCATCCCTTCGACGATCCGGAGGTGATCGCCGGGCAAGGCACGATCGGCATGGAGATCCTGCGTCAACTGCCGAAGCCACCCAATGCCATCTATGTCGCCGTCGGCGGCGGCGGACTGATCGGCGGAATCGCTGCCTATGTCAAGAGCCTCTGGCCCGATGTGGAGGTGATCGGGGTGGAACCCCACGACGCTGCAGCCATGACCCTGTCGTTGGAGGCCGGGGAACGGATTCGCCTACCCCAGGTGGGACTATTCGCCGATGGCGTCGCCGTGCGGGAGGTGGGGGTGCACACCTTTGCGATCGCACAGGAGCACGTGGACGCCATGGTGACCGTGAGCACCGATGAGATCTGCGCGGCGATCAAGGATGTGTTCGAAGACACCCGCTCGATCCTTGAACCCGCCGGCGCCCTGGCGGTGGCGGGGCTCAAGGCTGATGTGATGCGTCGGGGCTTGCGGGGACAACAACTGGTGGCGGTGGCCTGCGGCGCCAACATGAACTTCGATCGGTTGCGTTTCGTGGCCGAGCGAGCCGAACTGGGGGAGGAGCGGGAAGCAATGCTCGCGGTGCAAATTCCGGAGCGGGCCGGCAGCCTCCGCCACCTCTGCGAGAAGCTCCAGAACCGCAGCCTCACCGAATTCAGCTATCGGATGGCGGCAGGCGACACCGCCCAGATCTTCATGGGCGTGCAGGTGCGGGACCACGACGACCGCCAGGAGCTGATCGAACAGCTGCAGGAGCAGGGCTTCGGATGTCAGGACCTCAGCGACGATGAGCTGGCCAAGGTGCATCTGCGCCACATGGTGGGGGGCCGGCTGCCCCAGGGGGCCCTGGAGGCGGCAGGCCAGCACTGCCAGGAATTGCTGTACCGCTTTGAGTTCCCGGAACGACCCGGCGCCCTGATGACCTTTGTGAGCGCCCTGCATCCGGACTGGACCATCAGCATTTTTCACTATCGCAACCATGGCGCCGATTTGGGCCGGATCGTGGTGGGCGTGCTGGTGCCCGAAGCGGATCGGGACGCCTGGAACGACTTTCTGCGCGATCTCGGTTACGGGAGCTGGGAGGAAACGGGCAATCCGGCCTATGCCCTGTTCCTTGGCCATCGCCCCTGAGGCCAATGGGCGGTAGCTTGAAGCGCTGACGGCCCGGGGCTTCGGGATGGCTGACGACAGCACGATCTCCCTGCCCGCCAGGCTTGAGGCGATTCTCTATCTCAAAGGGCGATCGCTCAGCATGCGGGAACTCGCCGAACTGGCGAATCGACGTGAGCAGGAGGTGGGGGAGGCGATGGTGGCCCTGATGGCGGCCTATGCCCAACGGGACACAGCTCTGGAGATCAGCGTCAGCCAGGGCCGCTACAGCCTCCAGCTCAGACCCGGCCTGGGGGAGCTGGTGCGCGATCTGTTGCCGGTCAATCTGTCAACGGCCACCCTGCGCACATTGGCCACGATTGCGCTCAAGAAACGAATCCTCCAGTCAGACCTGGTGGAGCTGCGCGGTTCCGGGGCTTACGACCACATCAAGGAGCTGCTCAACCAGAAGTTCATCGAACGCCAGCGGCACAGCGAAGGACGTTCCTACTGGATCAGTCTCACGGAAACGTTCCATCGCACCTTCTCGGTGCTGCCCGGCACCGGTCCTGTCGACACCGACACCGACGAAGCTGCATAGAGTCTGAAGAGACCAGCAGACATCGATGGCCTTCGAATTCGCCTCCAGCCTTCTGCAGATCCTGGCGCAAACGCTCCAGATCTATTCACTGGTGTTGATTGTGCGGGTGCTGCTCAGCTGGTTCCCCAACCTCGACTGGGGCAATCCCGTGCTGAGCACGGTCAGCTCAATCACCGATCCTTACCTCAACGCGTTCCGTGGTCTGATCCCGCCGTTGGGGGGTCTGGATCTCTCCGCGATCCTCGCCTTCATCGCCCTCAGCCTGATGCAACAGCTGCTGATGTCAGCCAGCTTTGCCTTTGCCAGCGGGATGGCGGCCTACTGAGGTCCAGGCCCACCTCAGCGATGGTCGCCGCTACCACTGAGGCGGCCCCTGGCGGCACGACTCGCCAATTTGTCCAGGTTGGCTTCCGCCACCTGTTCCAGGCTCAGTCCCAGTTCACTGGCCAGCTGGGCCACGTACCAGAGCACATCACCCAATTCCAGCTTGAGCTCCTCTCGCACCGCCGCATCAAACACACCGCCCCGATCCCGGAGCACCTTCTTCACTTTGTCGGCCACCTCGCCGGCTTCACCGCTGAGCCCCAGGGTGGGATAGATCGGATTGGCGCCAACGTCGGGATAGCGAGCCGTTGTGCGGGCGGATTGCTGATAGCTGTTGAGGTCCATAAGCGCAACTTCCCCAAGGGATCCTGAACGCCGGAACGCGTCGCTTGCGACGGATCCCGACAAGCCTGGAGGGTAGATTCCGCAATGACTCTGGCGCCGCTGATGGCCCTCATCGATCTGACACGCCGTACCAAGATCGTGGCCACCATCGGCCCCGCCACTGAAAGCCCCGAGCGGATCCGCGAGTTGATCCAGGCGGGAGCCACCACCTTTCGACTCAATTTTTCCCACGGCGATCACAGCGAGCACGCCACCCGTATTGCCACCATTCGTCAGGTCGCCAGCGACCTGAGCCAGCACATCGGCATCCTTCAGGATTTACAAGGGCCGAAAATTCGTCTGGGACGTTTCGCCCTTGGCCCCATCACCCTGGCCAAGGGCGATCCCTTCGCATTGACCTCAAGATCCGTCCCCTGTGATCAACAGATCGCCACGGTGACTTACGACAAGCTGGCGGCAGAAGTGAGTGCCGGGAGTCGGATTCTTCTCGACGACGGTCGGGTGGAGATGAAAGTGGAGCGCGTCGATCAGGTGGAGCAGACCCTGCATTGCACGGTGACCGTCGGCGGCGTGCTCTCCAACAACAAAGGCGTCAATTTCCCCGATGTGCAGCTCTCGGTGCTAGCCCTCACCGAAAAAGATCGGATCGATCTCGCCTTCGGCCTGCAGCAAGGGGTCGACTGGGTTGCGCTCAGCTTCGTTCGCAATCCCTCCGATATGCAGGAGATTCGCGAACTGATCCGCCAGCACGGCTTCTCCACTCCGGTGGTGGCCAAGATCGAAAAATTTGAGGCGATTGATCAGATCGATGCGATCCTTCCGCTCTGCGACGGCGTGATGGTGGCCCGGGGCGATCTGGGCGTAGAAATGCCCGCTGAGGAGGTGCCGTTGCTCCAGAAGGAACTGATTCAGAAAGCCAACAGCCTCGGCATCCCGATCATCACCGCCACCCAGATGCTCGATTCCATGGCCTCCAGCCCGAGGCCCACTCGCGCCGAAGTGAGCGACGTGGCCAACGCCATCCTCGATGGCACCGATGCGGTGATGCTCTCCAACGAAACCGCGGTAGGGGATTACCCGATTGAAGCGGTGGAAACGATGGCCACGATCGCCCGGCGCATCGAGCGGGATTATCCGCAACGCAGCATCGAGAGCCATCTGCCAAGCACCATCCCCAATGCAATCAGCAGCGCGGTGAGCACCATCGCCAGCCAGTTGAATGCAGCAGCGATTCTGCCGCTCACCAAAAGTGGTGCCACGGCCCACAACGTGAGCAAATTCCGTCCTGCCGCACCGGTTCTGGCGATCACCAGTGAAGTAGGCGTGGCCCGAAAACTGCAATTGGTGTGGGGGGTGACCCCCCTGGTGATCGCCCAGCAGAGCACCACCTCAGGCACATTTACCACTGCCATGAGCGCCGCCCAGGACAAAGGCCTGCTGAAGGAAGGGGATCTGGTGATACAAACCGCCGGCACCCTGGCGGGCGTCGCCGGATCCACTGACCTGGTGAAGGTTGGCATCGTCAGTGCCGTGCTCGGTCAGGGCACGGGGGTTGGTCAGGGCACGGTGAGCGGCCGGGTCCGCCTGGCCCAGTGCCCAGGCGATGCCTGCAAAATCGAACGGGGAGAGATCCTGGTGGTGCATGACACCACTGCCGACGATCTCGATGCAATCCGCGACGCAGCCGCCGTGATCACCGAAGTGCCGGCTGCAACGTCCCATGCGGCCGTGATCGCCCAGCGACTCGGCACACCCCTGATTGCCGGCGTGGCCCATGCCACCCGCCACCTACTGGAAGGCGAAGTGGTGACCCTGCAGATCAAGGACGGGCTCGTGCATCGCGGCACCAGCATCAACACAGCCCTCTGATCCGCCAGGATCACCCTCACCAGCTAGAGCACCCTGATGGCCCGCAAGCTACCGCTGAGGGACACCGTGGGCATGGCCCTCAAAACCCTCAGAGCCAATCGGCTGCGCAGCCTGCTCACCATGCTGGGGATCATCATCGGCAACGCCTCAGTGATCAGCCTGGTGGGGGTGGGCCGGGGCGCCCAGAACCTGGCGGAAGACCAGCTCAGCAATCTGGGCGCCAACGTGTTGTTTGTGGTGCCAGGCAACAACGACACGCGGCGGCAGGGGGTGGCGTTCCCGAAGACCCTGGTGCTCGAAGACGCAGAAGCCATCAAAGCCCAGGTGCCCAGCGTGCGTCGGGTCGCCCCCCAGATCACCAGCAGCAACGTGGTGCAGGTGGGATCGCGCAGCGCCACGAGCTCCATCTCCGGCGTCACACCCGACTTTCTGCCCGTGCGCAGTTTTGAAGTGGCCCGAGGTCGCTTCCTGTCCGAACAGGATCTTCAGGCCGCCCGCAGTGTGGTGGTGATCGGGCCCGATCTCAAAGACAAGCTGTTTCCCAGCGGGTCTGCGATCGGCCAGATGCTCCGCATCCGCAACCAGAGCTTTGAGGTGATCGGTGTGATGGCAGCGAAAGGGGCCGTGTTCGGAAGCAACCAAGACGAAAATGCTTACATCCCCCTCACGACCATGGTGAGCAGGCTCACGGGCCGCGATCCCACCTATGGCGTCAGCCTCAACTTCATTAGTGCCGAGGCCAACGATGAAGCGAGCACAGGTGCCGCCAAATTTCAGATCACCAATCTGTTGCGCCAGCGGCATCGCATCCTCCGTGAGGATGACTTCGCCGTGCGCTCGCAGAAAGATGCCCTCACGATTGTGAGCACCATCACCGGCGGCCTGACTCTGATGCTCGGCGCGATCGGCGGGGTCTCTCTTCTGGTTGGGGGCATCGGCATCATGAATATCATGCTGGTGGCGGTGAGTGAGCGCACCGAGGAGATCGGCCTGCGTAAGGCCCTTGGGGCTCGAAGTGCCGATGTGTTGTCTCAATTTCTGGTGGAATCGCTCGTGCTCGCCAGCCTCGGTGGCCTCGTGGGCACCGCTGTGGGTCTCGGCAGCGTTGCCGCCGTTGCTGCCCTCACGCCCCTGCCGGCGAGCATCGGCGCCGGCACCGTGTTAATCACGGTGTCACTGTCAGGCTCGATCGGACTCTTCTTCGGGGTGGTGCCAGCCCGTCGAGCCGCTCGCCTCGATCCGATCGTGGCCCTGCGCAGCCTCTGAAGCCAGCGATCAAGCGGCGGTGACACCTACAGTCGACGGATCGAATGATGACTTATGAACCAGCGCTGGCGCCAGATCGCACTCTGGATTCTTCCCATCGGCGTCGCGCTTCTGCTCGGCTGGCAGCTGCTCGGACAGGGTGGCCTGCAGGCGCTC
>Ga0213858_10000252_pt1 | contig 26286 bp, 19 predicted proteins | sample PICome_FD_160122 | JGI IMG/M metagenome (GOLD analysis project Ga0213858, IMG submission 160122) | Coastal seawater microbial communities near Pivers Island, North Carolina, United States - PICO245 | ecosystem: Environmental > Aquatic > Marine > Coastal | place: USA: North Carolina | collected... | reverse complement strand
AAGGAACCGAAAGAAACTTCACCAGCACTTCCCCCTCAGGCGGTATGCTAATGACTAGGCCCTCTGTTACGATGGGTAGTATTCCTATAAACTACTACCTTGGTAGCGAGACCTTGTTCGATTCTGACAAAGACACGCAAGAATACCCTGTCTTAACATCGTCACTTCCAAATGTAGAGGATCAGGGAAGTTCTTCGGCTAAGGCAGCAGGCGTGAGTGCTATTGTGGTTCCAAACGATCCTGGGACATTAAGGTCTAATGCTAGTGCTTATGACCCTATAATGTCCCTCCCCCAGGTTCAAGATCCGAAGTATACAGGCATAGAGCCAGGGTCGGTTACTGATTATGCTAACTGTGTTGATGCAGATGTAAAGGCAGATCACAATCTAAACTTCGCAGGGTTTGTGGGGTACGATTTTAATGTTTATGAATACCTGAATGACGGTTGGACGGTTCACTCAGACTTAACGGGCCACCCTGCGATGGCAGATTTGAGATGGTTTGGAGGGTATGGGTTCCCACAGAAAACAGATTTTTCTATAACTTCAGGTCTTGAACTTAGTTCTTATAACAATTTCGTACACACTCAGTCCAGAGCCAAGGCAGGAATCAATGTTGCTCGTAGTTGTGACCCATTCGGATACATTAGAGCAAGGTATTATGAACTAGGTGAATCACTAACTTCTCCATACTTTCTTCTTTGTAAACTATCAAATCCTTATGAGGGATATGTAGAATATGAAGTTAAGTTAATAGACTATGATGTAGCGACTCTTAATTATTTTGGAGGAACCACAATATTAGGAATGTACTCTTTAGACTACAGAGAGATGCTAAAAAATGGATTATCATTAGATAGTTCCGTAAATAAGACTGTTCTAACTGGTGACGACATGAAGTTCAGACTGTTTTGCAGGAAGGTGTTCAACGAAAATATAAATGCAACGAGTGATATTTTATCAACGCCTACAGCAGGAAACTCGCTGAACACTGCACTTACTATAAAATGGAGAATTAACTTCCTATGAAAGGTCAAGTAACTGTAACAAAAGTATACAAAGACGGTTCCAAAGAAACCGTTTTACAGGACAGTTGTAATGTCCTTACTGACGGATTTGGCATGAACATAGCAGCCATGCTGAACGCTTATCCTGATGCTGAGGCAGATAGGTTTCATTTCAAATACTTTCAAGTAGGAGTCTCTAGTTACTATCAGCATTTAGACTTTGTTTCTGTAGGTAATGATAATACTGAGTGGGCATACTCACTGCCTCTTGCTACTCACAATAACTTCTATGAACTTTCATCTGCTCTCACAAGTATTGATCAGTACGGAACAGATGGAGACCTTGAGATTGTCGAAAGAGAAATTCTTGCAGCAACAAACCCTTTCAGCACACAAGAAAACTTAAATTACACAAAGAAGTCTGTATTACTAGCAAAACTTTATGACCACCCTACGACGAACTTAACAGATCAGTCTGTGAACACCAAGATAACAATAGATAGGGAGTCGTTAAACGGTATCGCTATTAGAGAGTTTGGACTATTCTCTGAAAATCCTGAGGGGACTTTCCTACCTACAGCAGTATTGGCTGCTTACAAGAGTCTTCCAGATCCTATAGAAAAGAACGATGAGTTTAGTTTAGACATTGAGTGGGTTATAAAACTCAATCAAAGTCCAACTAGGACTCAGGAGTATTACGATGTTTGGGAACTAAAGAATATAGGAGATGTTATTAGATTCCACCCAGGAGTAAAGCCTTTGGCTAATCACTTTTATGTTAAGACTCTTTTACCAGGAGATAGGTACAGCCTTCAGATAGAGTTTCCCTGCCCTACCCCTAGATCAGGGTACTTGAATTACTCATTAAGTGGTGACGCAGTATCTGGATTACATTACAATATGGGTTCTAATTATGCTTCTCCCTTTTTTGTTCCAAAGGGAACCACTCTCATAACAATCCCTATTGAGTCACTGGACACCACCTCATTTACTAGCCCTCAGACTGTGCTAGAGTTCGTCATAGATGATTTCACTGGTGGATTTAGGGTTCCTGAAATAATGAAGGACGGCACTCCTGACTCTTTCCTAATATTCTTTAGAAATAATAATAGTGCCCCCGTTGCTGGTTTAAGTTGGACTGCTAGTGTGGACTCTAGCCCTGAAAGAGTAGTGGCTACTCTGGATTCAAGTTCTACAAGTGACTCGGTTGTCTATTTGAATTTTTCAGCGGACGGCGGGTTTTATGTTCGTAACGCTGCTCCTCCTCAAGGGGATGGCGAAGTCCTGTTCCTTTCGCAGGAGGCGAGTTCCGTAAATCTAGGATTAGTTATACCTGCTTCATCTACTTCAGGAGTCTTCCAGACAGATCCTGTCCCTTCTGCTCCAACCCCTGCAACAACTATAGAGGTGTCTTCGTATAATGTATTAGATGGAGCCACTCAGTATAATAACTTTGCTCATTCAAACGACTTCTCTCCTGAATGGCAACCTCCTGTACAGGTTAGTATACAGGACATTGTAGAACACACAGAGGATTTAATAACTGAGCAGTCGTATTGGTGGAGAAGCAATATAGGTCACAGCAAAGTGTACTACCCAGGCTATCCAACCTTAAAAACACACTCTGGTAATGACACTTATTCAACTGGACCTACTCAGGATATGTATCTTCACAGTTATGTTGTTCCAGATATAAAGGCCCCAGACGGCCTACAGAACGCCACTCTTAGTTATGCGCCCTCATCCGTTTATATATGGCCTGAGATCAAACAAATAAACGCAGCATATTACGCTAATACGGGGCAAGCCAGACCTGTGGATTCACCTCCTAAAATAAGAAGAAGTTATACAACTTACGAGTACGATCAACTCAATAGAAGTATAGAAAGAGAGTCTCAGTTACAGGAGTACAACTCTGACATGTCATCAATCGTCTTTTCCATGTATGTTAAGAAGTTTGATAACACTATAACAGCGGTTCATCCAAGTCTGACTGAATCAAGTGAAGTCGCTATGAATGAATATGTAGAACTTCGACTTTACTCTAGAGGGTTTAAGGAGACTGGAAACAATGTAACTCCTGGTTCCGCAGGTAAAGGATGTTTAGCACGATTTAAATGGAACTCTAGCACAGGTGGATTAGACTTCCAGGAGGTTTTATCTAACGGGGCTTGGGATAATTCAACTTATCTTAGTGGTGGAGTATTCTCTGGAACCTCGGACGATGTAGCAAAAATGGGGTATCAAGATGAGTGGTGTGAGGATGGCTGGTACAGATGCTTCCTTACAGCAGCGGTTCCTTCAGCCCTAACTGATATAGCAGAGAACGCTGATCTCAACTGGGACGGAAGTGGATCCGTTTCTCAATACTTCATATTCCCAACGACTTCCGCTACTCCAGGGTCCTTGTCGCAGAAATTACCTGGGTACACGGGAGAGTTGGACTCCGCTCCCACAACCTTGTCAGGAACTTTGCACTGTTGGGCTCAATACGAGGAAACTTTAAAGACGGACACGCATGATAGAACAGTCCCCAGACCCTATCAGCCACGACCTTTCGATTTCTGGACTCCGTTGGGTAATACTTTCATAGATCCCTCAAATCAGAAAGTTACGGTAACTCCCTAGATATAATAAATAGTAAAGAGGGATTCACATGAGCCAAGACAAGTTTACACCAAAAGGAAATATTGAGATCTGGAAGGTATATCCTGACGGGTCTAAAGAACTTCATTGGAATGATCACAATGTGATTACCTCTGGTATGGGTGTAGGGTTGGCACACTTATACGCTGTGTCAGGGTCTACATCCATCGTAGATTATCAAATACTTAACTATCAAGTAGGAACTTCAGGGGATCTTAACAACTATGGTGTATCTTCTTACGCTCTGGAGTCGCCTTTATCAGGGGTTAGGCCCTATGGACTCAAGAGTTTTATTAGGGTAGAAGATCTTCAACCTATTGAAAACGGATCCGTAGCAGCCTCTAAGGCTTTTGTAAGAATACCCTACACAAACATACATAGATTGTCCAAAACAGCAGTTAAGTACACAATAGTTCTTGATGAGAACACTGCAAATGTGGAGGACGAGTTGAATGAGATTGGTCTGTTCATGAGGAATCCTACAGGAGCAAGCCCCCACAGCCCCATGTTGGTTGCATACAGACCGTTCAAACCAATTAAAAAGACTAAGTTCTTCACATTAGTATTCCTTTGGACATTACAATTCTAAAATGGCTTTCTACTCAGACGATCTCTATTCTGTAAGTTCTGGTGCTTACCTATATGATTACTGGAACCCTTTTGTAACAAAGTTTGATAGTTCATCTTTCTACTCATGGGAGCAGGATAACATCCCACTATATGATTTAGAAGAAAGAACTGACTACCTTTGGGAGAAGTTAGGGTGGCCTACATCATCAATTCCTGGCTTGGTCCTTGCGGTATCTTCTGATATCCCTACACATTTGGATGCATCTACTAATGTATTCACAACCATCGATGATGCTATAGATGCTCTTCCTGAAATCATTAGGTTCCCTACTCTCATAGAAGTTGCTGTAAGTGGAGATTTAGGTGATATAAAATTAGATAACATTAAATGCGTAGGTAACGGTGTTCTAGAGATTATTAACAGAGTCCATGGAACTCTTTATGAGTCTGGAGATGTAGTAGGGAGTCCAGGAACTAAAGGCAACTGTACTCTTAGATCTACTTACGCAGCAGGTAACTTTGCCACACAGGTAAGAGATACTTCTTGTCTTTTACTAAGTTCTAATACCTCGTCCCTTTACTACTCTGATACAGGCATGTCTATGCACGCCGCAGAGTTTAATAACACAGAACTGACTCCTTACACTAATGTTTGCCTAGGAGATGGAACTTATAAATTAACGACAACTGTTTCTCTAGCACAATTTACAGCCGCTGATGTTACCATAGGAACCTCTCCATTTAATGATACGACAACGGACACTTCAGCGCAATATCCAGAAGGAACTTTAGTTACGGAGGATGCAGGTAGAACAACCCTTGCATCGTCTGATAATCTAATAGGTATTTATACAGGTAATAGAATATCTGGAATAAAGGTTAGTAATTGTGACGGTCCTATTTACATTAGAGGCTTCCTTGTAAACGCTGCAAGTGGAACCGCAGGAACTTATGAGATCTTAAACGACTACGGTATTGATATCAACTCTTGTGAAGGTCTTGTTGTTGAGAACTGTGGTGTCGCTCGCGCAGGTGTTGCTGGTTTAAGAGTTAACAACTCTGATGTAACTCTTAACAGAAGATTCTTCTCAGCAAGAAACTACGATATTGATAACAGGGGCGTTGCAGACGATTACGGAATCTTAGCATACAACTCCGTTATAAACTTTGGACAGGATACTTACGCCCAATCAACTGATAGTATGATATGCGTAGGTATGCAAAAATACGGCATTAAATTAACCAACTCGATCCTAAAAGGAGGGGAGGCTGTAAATGCTGCTCAATCAACGGGGTCTGTGGTTAATGTAAACCATTGTGATACAGCATATCACTTAACAAATTCAACTCTATCTGTATTAGGATTCTTAGATGCATACAATAACACAAGAGGTTATGATCTTTATGAGTCCACATTAGAGACTGATAACATCATTGCACATGCTCACACGAAGGAAGGTCTAAGACTCAATGGATCTACGCTGCTGTATAACAAACAACTAGTTCTCCCAACTACATTCCCAGACGCGACAATCAACGGTCAGGCTTATAAATTATCAAAAAACTTTTACTCAAACAATGGTCAGCATATTGTAGCGAGAGAGTCACTGATCAAGCCTGAATACGCTGATGAAATGCCTGACAAGCATGGGGAGTTTAGTTTATTGTTTGCCTTTGGAAACAATAGTATAGATGATAGTCCTTTAGCAGGTGTAGAATTAATTAACAGTGATGCTGAACTTATCAGTGCCTTCTCTACAAGATCTGATGCAAATGTTTTCCCTGCTAGAGGAAAACATTTGCTTCTACAGAGGTCATCTTCCTGTGTTCTTAGAGGCCATGAGAACGGTGCCACCATTATTCATGAATATAATGCAGACAATGTAGGTTCTAACATACACCTTACTGGAAATTCCACCATAAACATCTCAGGACCTACTTCAATTACTGACATGGATGCGGCCATAGTCTGTGATGATAACTCCACTCTTTCTATCACTCCTCATCTTCTAACTGGTAAGGGTACTTTAGATGTTAGTGGATACAAACTAAACAAGCCAGAGAACCATACTTCAGTGTATGTTAATGGAATTGGAGGGTGCTTGGTTGCAAACAATAACTCCACTATAGACATGAAGGACCTCGGGTCCTTTGAGGCGTGCTGGTCTGGAACTTTAGCGTCTGACCCTGTGTTCTCTGCTATTGATTCGAGGGGTTATGGGGATAATCATCAATACTTCAGTGCAGGATCCTTTACATTCCTTCCACACACAGGAATAGGAACTCCAGATAGGCAGGCTTCTAGAGGTCATGGTGGAGCAGGTAGTGTGTTTTACTGGTACAATACTCCTCCAAGGAGATTTACGACAACTCCTTTAGATAATGGTGTCCATTTCAGTTATCTCGAAAGAGACCCTGTATCAATGTCTATAGAAGACTGGAGAAATTATTCTAATGGAGGCATTTGTGTAAAGGCTACTAACAATAGCACCGTGAATGTTGATAATGTAAACTTCATGCCAGGACCTGTAGTTGCAGACGGTATCTTCTTGGATCCCTACCTTGAACAGGCTGGAGGATGTAATGACCTAAGAGTTTGGTCGATAGCGGGAGGTTCAACACTACACTCGTCTCATCTAAGTGTATCTGGGCTGTATCCTTCTCAGGCTGGTCATTATGGACCTAGGGGAGTTTATTATGATGGTAGTTCCTACGACTGCTCTGATGCAGCGTATACTGCTTTCAACGACGATCCTTATGTCAGTGGTCAAAGGTTTGTAAAGAACCTTCCACAGTGGAGAAACTTTACCCCTAACACAGGAAGTTACCCTGATCTCGCAGGGCTGGATGCTGTAAGTGGGTTGGGTTACTATGAGGACATGCCTCTAGGTAATCTAGCCATATTAGATTTCTTTGGTCTAGGATGTTCGTCATGTAGTTCTCTATCGTCTGTGGAGAACACGCTTGAGAACGAATACTTCCAATCATGGTCTAGAAAAAGGTTTGGTTCTGATAACAGTCTAGGATTCGGAACTAGTGCAAACTATGAGAACTGGGGTATCTTCAGACTTTACATGGAAGTCGATCCCGTATCAAAATCATTGTCTTACTCAGGGGCAGACCCCTCATCTTATGACAACAGACCTTTCCAAACTCTTGCACAAGGATACTTCCTATCTGGTCCTTGTTCGGCTACATCAGGGGCTATGGATTCCTTCGCATTTGGGCTTCATTCAGTAACTCCTTCTGCTTATGAAATAGATGGCTCTGGTGTTATTGTTTCTGGGTTCATTCCATCAGGGTATTACCACCCCGCAAGATTCTGTACCCCAGAGAGATATAATATATTGCTGGACGATTCAGCATCTAATACATTCTCTAACGCTAAAAACGCATCTATACCTATACTAGGTAGACCTAAACTTGTAAATATTTACAGGGCCACAACAGAAGAAGGTGGCTCGGCTAGTTTGGCGACATCAGGGTTCGGAGCAGGATTCAAGATGCACAATATATTTGATTTCAATAAGGATATTTAATAGGAGACATCATGGCTGATCTTAACGATTCACTTTTCAATTCTGCCTCTGAACAGTATGTAGAAAGTTCTCACAAGTTTACAGAACCAGTGAGAATGTTCAAGAGTAACGACCCTTACTATTGGGAAGTAGACAACATTCCACTCAAGCAACTAGAGGAGAATATTCTATTCCTTAGAGATCAGATTGCAAACAACCTTAGCGTTTCTGGTATTGGAAGAAGTGACCTAGCAGAACTAAGACCTTTCGTAAATGGAACGGACAGAACAGTTTATGTTAACCCAGGAAGGTACAGTGCTAGGATCAACGATGCTTACGAGAAAGGTCTTAACAACTTTGAATATCTTCTTCGTAATGATGTTCAGACTTTTGTAGGAGCAAATCAGACTAGAAGTGGTTACGCTACCTTAGGAAATAGAGAGAAGAGAAAGTTCACTTTATCTGTAGAGCAGATGAAGAAACTAGCAGGCATAACTGTACTAGATGCAATTAACGATAACGGTCTATACACCTTCTTGCAGCACCACAATTCAGAGCCAGAAGGTGATCCAAACAGCCTTGAGTATAGAAGCGGTATTGAGACTAGTGTGAACCCTGGAGGTCAAGGTATTTACGGGCTTCCTAAGATCAAAGGTGCAGCCTGGAGACCTGAGGGTCTTAACACAGGAACACTCTTCTTTAACGACTTACAGCAAGAGGCTGTCGAGTTTACTAGACTTTGGGGAGGGGTTGCTAGAACTGCGGTAGTAGATGTTCAGGAGGTTCTATCCGTAGAGGTCCCTGCCTTCGATGATACTGAGTTTGCCTTTGCTAACAACACTGAGTTTTCTCCTGCCGTAAGAATAGACTTAGTATTCATTTACTCTCACCCCGTTGATGCTAGAACAACTTCCATAGTAAAACCTTCTAGCACAGGTACACCACAAAAGATTACAGCACCTCAACTAGGTATACTAAAAGGCGCTGGCGTTATTGCTTTGAACCTTGGAACTGGTGCTTACTCAAACTACACCACTAGCGATAGTGGATTCTTTGATAGCAGCACTTATATCAACGGATCTTCTACTGCTACCAACCACTTTATATCAGAAAACACTTACGCTGATGATGATGGTGCTTTCCAAATGAACTCCACAATGGGAGATCAACTACAGACCGAGATAGGTCTTAATGGAGAGTTCGCTAACATCCCATCACCAGATGATCTTATGAACTTAACTCCTCTTCTTGAGGAGAATTTAGAGAGTAACAACTTAGCGTTAGTAGGACAGTCTATTCTACCAGTCGCATATGTTATTTCCAGAAGAGGTCAGCCTGTGATCGTAACAAACGATCTCTTCGATATTAGACCTTTCATGAGAACCACTGAACTCTCATACAACGAGCGTGCAGGTGTCGCTGCTGCTAACCCTCCTCTTTCTCTGGCTAATCCTGCTGTAGGTAAGCAAGAACTGGAGGATGGTTTGTTCAAGGTCAGAGACTTTGTACAAGAGCAGTTCAACACCGCTCCTCTAGAAAGTAAGCCCTTGGCTAGAGGGATGGTGTACGGAGGAACCCGATACGGCGTAGAAGGTGCCATTCTAATGCTTGAGAAAGCCTATGGAGAGTATAAGAATGATGTAGATTGGACTAGTGATTCTGAGGTTCTTAATTTCCTAAAAACTAAAAAACATGTTTTGTCTACGGCAACACAAATACCTTATCACGCAGGATGGGATATCAACACTGACTACTTTGGAAGCCTAGATCAACCTGGTTTGTATAGAAATGATAGACTTCACTCATCTCAAATGTGGGGCTATAATTCTGGTGCTAACGCTCCAATTAGCATCAATGAAGAACTAACAGACATACAAATGGTGAATACTAATACAGGTGAATCAGAACCTATCACCGCTTTGACAGGCACTCCTGAGGGAAGATATCGTGCTAGAGGAAGTTTCTATCACGGAAATAATCCGGGCTGGAGAGTAATCGCTCAAAACGGCTCAGTCTTTGTAAAGAAAACAATATATCTTAATGGCCTTACCGATGGTTACGAGGATTACGATGTTAATGTATCTTTAATAAGTTGTTCGTTAACTAATGGCATAGGTGCCGAAGAAAACGGAGGCGCTCCAGAGTGGATGTTGGGGGTAAACTACGGTGGCGTAACTGTTGAAAAAGAACACGATAGGTTTACCATATTTGTACATACAGGTCCTGTTGCTCCTAGACAAGGGTATCAGGTTTTCTGTAAACCACTAGCCACTGACGACGACTTTGTGTATAATATAAGAAATCGACCCGCTTATAATTACTGTTTCGTATCTTCTAGAATAATTACCGACTTCATAGGGTCATCTTCTCAGTATGCAAAACCTGTTATAGAAGGCGGTAATCACACACATAATAATGTGCGAGATATAGGTCCTTCTTTCGGTGGAATGTGGGTTAACTACCCAACTGTAAGTTTCACTGTTACAGGATACAGGCAAGACGCTGGTTACATCAACTCACAAAGCACGGGAACTGTTAATGGCACAAGCACTATGACATTAGGTAGTTGATGAAAAATGGGACTTCTGTATTCATGCATATTAAGAGCAACTCAAATAGTGACGGGGCCTCCTCCACCTGACGGAGGTGGAGGAACAGACCCTGACGGCGGTTGCATAGATGTTAATAACAATGGAATATGTGATGATGAAGAAGAGGACGATTGTGAAGGAAGATGTTATTACGCCTACTGTGATTACACAGGAGCGGAGTGCTCTGTGGATCCTGGCATAAGGTTTGATGATTTTGATAAGGAGTTATTAGTCACTAATGGTCTTATGGCAGACTGTAGTGATCCTTGCCCTACTTCTTTTGAAATAGGTGGTACACAGTATGTACCTGCTGATAGTGCAGGATCTTTAGACTGCTGTATAGATTTAACTTATGTATACTGTGCGGATCCATTACAAATATGTCCTAAAAGCGGATGCACTGGTGAAGTAGATAAATCATATAACTTACTACTTCCAGATGACGCTCCTAATACCGTAACTGCTCCAACAGGTAGTTTGGCATACAGGACAAAGCAATTATGTAATCAGGCTAATCTAGGTTGCTGCGAAGACCCAGAGGTGGTTGAAGTTTGTGACATTTACTGGTGTGAGAATGGAGAAGTCGAGTATACTAAAATAGAGTCTTCATTTTTACCTAATAACGAGTGCCCTAATACAAGTTGTCAAGGAATTCCTTTTGGAGGAAGGACAATTTACGGAGCAAAAGATTGTGTTTCTTGGTGTACAAGATGTGAGAGGTGGGATTGTAACGAAGACTTGGGTGAGTGTGTAGGAACAACTTACATAGTAAACACTTTAGCAGACAATTCCCTTTGTGATCAAGGATATCCTTCAAAAGATTCTTGCGAGGGTGATGTAAAGAATCCTTGCTGTAGCGGTTACGATCCACCTGGAGGTGGTGGGGCAGGAGCCCCTGGAGCCCCCGAGATATTAGAGGGTGTTCTACTTGACGCATACGGGGGCTACAATGACGCCTACAACAACAATCAGCCTGGAGACTACACCTACTGCCCACAAGACCAATTCCTTGTCCTAGAGCCTTTTACTCTCCCTGCTGCCTTTACGGGACAGAATAATTACGATAAGGAAGTCTTTGGAGTTGAAGGTGCATCTATAGGTCAGCAGGACGGTGTTATCTCCATACCTATACAAAGTCTAATTGAGGGCGGGACCACTAAGGAATTAGCAGTAACTTATACCAAGACTTGCGGAAACCCTCCTGTTCAAGCATCAGTTAGTATATTCTTTGATCCTTCTGATTTTGTAACATGCAACTCTTTCAATGAGTGTGTAAGCCTAGGTATTCCTGATGGATGCGGTTTTTCTCAAAACAATGAGGCTGAGATAGTATCACTTCAAGTATGGCAGACTCAGCCCATAGAAAGTCCTGTAGCGGATGTTTTGTTATTTGAGTGGGGTCAACCTTTTGGGTATGGTGAACTAGAAATGACCATTCCACTAACTACATGGGAAACACCTCCTAGGTACTGGGATGTATGCTTCCCAGAACTAACTTCTCAGGTTAAAGTAATTGCTTATGATCAGCAGGGGAACAGGACAGAGATGAACTCAGTTCAGTTAAGCCCAGCCTCACAAAGTCCAGGGCAGTGGAATCAAACAGCATCGACACCTATAACCTCTGACAATTCAGAGTGGTTGGTTCAATTAGAGAATATAAGCCCTAACGCATATAATCAATCCAGTCCTCCTGGTATAAGGGCCTACGGTAGTCTTACAGTAGGCAACGCAAGCACGCCCCAGAAAACATTCACTCTCTATGTGAACCCCAGCGAGGGTGGTGGCGCTCAAGGGGTAGCATCTCCTCCTAACGCAGCGTTCCCTGAGGAGCGTCAGTGTGGTCCTTCTACTGGAGAATTACCCTCAGGAGGTAATGGTAACTCTCTTACACAGAGTATTATAAACTTCCTCTCAAGGCGGAATAATTTCCGCAGATTTAGACTCCCCAGTAGGCAAAGTAGAGGTTACACTTCAACCGCGATACTGAACTACGACAATCACTTGAAGTCTAGAAGGAGAAGCGAAGTATTGTTCGATCCAGTGCTCGCTAATAAGAGGTATAGACAAAGAGTTAATGTTCCTTTTATACCTTTTAGAACAACTTACTTCCCAAACATATTTAACGAAGTAATAGACTACAGGATAGAGTTGATTAGAAGATTCTACGAAGATGAGATTGAGGAAGACTACAGCGAGGCCATATTCCAAGATCTAACTTTGGACAATATACAAAGAAGTTTAAGTAGGTCCAGTAGAAACCTCGTAAATGAGAAGATAGGTATCAACGGGGAGAGTATACGAAGAGATATACTACAACACATTAAGGAACTTATTATAACAGATCAACTAGACACTTTTGATATTGAGGAGTTGAGAACTATGGTTACTGAGTCTTCAAATAGTAACCTATCTCAAACTACAACTAGATCGTATGCAGATTTAAATAATGTTTATCAAACTCTTCAAAACTCTAAAAGCGTAGACCCTAACGATTATACGGGTGAGAATAGAGAAAGGGTTCTTAGATGGAAAACTATAGCAAGCGATCTAGAGAAGAAGTTACCACTAGTGGAGACTGATCTTAGTATAGAAGAACTTGTAGTAAACGATACTGATACAATAAATCTTACTTTAAGTGATGGAACTCCTTCCTCAATTCCAATCAATGATTTTGATGAGGTTAACTTCATCTATAGAGACGGAGTTCAGTCGGTATTACCCTTAGACACGCAGATTCACAGGTCCAAGGTAATGGATTTTGAGGAACTTATAGCCTCGTTTGCAAGCCTAGGAGAAACTTTCGATATAAAACTCACTGTCACTACCGCTGCTGTAGCCAAGATAGAGGAGGAGGCTTCACTAGAGGACGCTAGACCAGACAAGTATGTCCTCAAGTTGAAGCCAGAAACACTTCAAGATTTGGATCGAAGGAACCCTGTCATAAGACTAACCTCTTGTGACTACGAGTTGATGACAGACGCGGAAGAGATCGAGTCTTGGGCAAAGACAAAAACTTACCCTTTCTATAATTTCTATGTAAACCATAATGATTTATTCTTAGATCACCTTGAGAAAAAGAAATCAGTTAACATAGAATACAAGGATATAACTTTTGATAATTTCTCTAACAGTGAGTCCGAAGAGTTCCCTGTAGTTCCTAGAAGAATACCTTGGTATGTGGTTGTCATACCTACAGACAGAAATGATTACATATCTTCCATAGGTTTATCAAAACTAGTTGATTATCAGACCAGAGTTCTGAGATTTAAGATAACTCCTAGAACATCTGAGTATAAGCAGAACTTTGATTCTCTGATCCTTGATGAAGAGCCAGGAGTCGCCGTAGAGAACACCGCTACGGGTGAGAAATACATAGAGTCCTTTAACTATAAGTACAACGACAACAAAGTTAGAGAAAAGGTTAAGCCTTACAAACAAGGAAGTGAGGTTCTTCCCAGAAGAGAGCCTGCCACTCGCGCGTTGTTTAGGGCGATTAGAGAAGTTGTAGACGACGGTAACGAGTTTGTTGAGAGAAACAATAATACTATCTCCTGGGGCTCAGTTTACAAGAGAATGAGTAAGAAAGACAAGAAATCTTTAGCCCTTGTGGACACTTTGAACTTCCAAGACTTAAGATCTAAACTATTATTAGGTAAGATAAGTAGCAATGATACCGTGAATCAAGAATTTGGAAAAGTAAAAGATGCAGTGAACACAGGCATAGGAAAGGCATCTGAGTTCACACCAGTATCTGCTCAGAAATTAACGATAGAAGGTCTTGTTGCCGAAACGCCTGAATTATTGGAGTGATTTATGGGAAGTATGAATGAATATTGTATAACTGGAGACGCTGTAATTGATCCTGCTGGTGCTCCTAAAGGCTGTGCTCTTGTGGCAACTCCTAATGTTACTATAGGAGGTCAGGAATTATTTGCTATGGATGTAGATAATGCTTCTGTTTTTGCTGGAACTCATGGGTTCGAGCATGAGTCTCCTAAATCATGCATACCCGAACTTACTGACTTGATTAACATCACTATTCAAGGACAAAGTAAAATGGTTTCCATCGGCGCTGCCGCTGCATGTGGATCTCATGCTTATGGAAGAATTATTGCAAACCAACCCCTAGAAACTTTATTAGCACAAATAGGAATACACTAAAAAAATAGAAAAATCATCAATTAAATTTAACTAAGTATACATATCTACAGACGGTTAGACCGTCAGGAGTTTATTATGAACAGAGATCAATTAAGAGAAGCCGTACTCGGCACCGCAGCCTGGAACAAGGCTGGTTTACTTAACGAGTCCGTTGCTCCCGTTCAGGAGCAAGAGGTCATCGAAGAAGCAAAGGCCGAGGAGACCGCTCCTGAGGCTCACACCTGCCCACTCTGCGAGTCCACCCTTGAGGGTGAACTGTCCGACGAGGCTCTTCTTGAGCACGCCTCACAAATGCTAGGCGTCTTCGAGGAAGCAGAGCAACTTCTATCCGAGGCCGAGGAGGCTGAGGACGGTGAGGTTATCGAAGAGGACGAAGAGTTTGAAGAGATCGACCTTCTTGAGGGCATTGACGATGAGGACCTCGAAGAGGTTGCTGAACTTATCGAAGCCTACAAAGAGGATAAGAAGAAGAAGGCCATGAAGGCCGACGCTAGAAAGCCCGAGATGGGCAAGAAGTGAGGATCTAGATAGTGGCTTCTCTTGATGAAACAGGTATGGGAGTAGGTGATTTTGCTCTAAAACTATTAGAGCAAGAGCAGTCTAACCCCACACCTGTTTCTCACAAAGCCCCCGTGAGGGGTGATGTGCCTGATATAGAGAATGTACAAGTTCTTCAAGAGGATGTTGATGCAGTTCTCTCTAATTCTTTTGGAGTTGGAGGAGATTCATCACATAAGGTCAACCTTCAAGAAGAAAGACAGAAGCATATTAGGGAGCAGATTCAAGTTAAGATTAACGAACTTAAAGAACTCCTTAATGAGTTAGGCGTAGGAACAACAACCGTAGGGAGCCTAGGCGCTCCTAACTTTGCAGGAGGATGTAGCCATGAGTCTGATAAACGCCGTAAGAAGTCTAAGAGACGGGCAAAAGTTAGAAGAAAAAAAATCTAGCAGATACCCTCAAGGTAGGGGTGGCTACAAGAGAAAAGATAAACTAACTGCTAGAAAGAGTAGAGTTCCTATTTATAAAACTATCAAGGACGCTCTTGCAAAGACAAAGCCTGGAAGTATATTCTCTACGAAAGGATCGTATAGAATGTATGTTACTACCGCAGGTGGCTGGGGTAACAGTAAGCAGCAGAGAGTTTCTGGTAGAACTGCCAAGGGTTTTACTCCTGGAAGTGCCACTCCTAGTGCAGACTGGAAGAGTATCAGAAGCCACGCAGCAAGGACCAGGGTTAAGCATGGTGGTGCTACAGAAGGCAAACTAAAGGCTGCCGCTCGTAGGCAGAAGGATCAACCAAAAAAATATAAGGCCAAGGCCAAAAGGAGAAAATGATGTTACTAGAAGATGTATTTATTATCGAGAACTTACAGGTCATTAATGAGGGTAAGACAGGACCAATGAGAGTCCGTGGTGTTTTCCAGCGTGCAGACGAGGAGAACAACAATGGTCGTATCTATCCCAAGGCTTTGCTTGAGCGTGAGATCACAAAACTATGTGAGTCCATGAAAGGTCGCCGTCTCATGGGAGAGTTAGATCACCCACAGCATGACAGCGTTAAACTTTCTAATGTGTCTCACCTTATCACTAAACTAGATGTTAAGGGTAACGAGATCATTGGTGAGGCCGAGATACTAGACACTCCCATGGGTAAGGTTGCCAAGGCACTTATCGAAGGTGGTGTTCAAGTAGGTATCTCTTCCCGTGGTATGGGCACTCTCTCCGAGGGTCAGGATGGTAAGCGTTATGTCAACGAGGACTTCCGCCTTATTACCTGGGACCTTGTTGCTGATCCTTCAACCCGTGGTGCCTTCCCCTCGCTATCAGAGTCTCGTCAAAGCAGACAGAGCCTCCTTGTAGAAGAGATCATGAACGAGGTTCTTCCTCGCGTAACCAAGGAGAAGGTCTTCTCAACTCTTCTTACTGAGAGCCTTAACGAGGCCAAGATGAAGAAGGCTAAGAAGAAGAAGGCTTCCAGAGGTCTCGATCCCGTTGGTCAGGAAGATGCAGACATCAACAACGATGGTAAAGTAGATGGCACTGACGGTTACCTTAAGAACCGTAGAAAGGCTATCGGTGCTGCTATGGGCAAGAAAGGCAAGAAGATGAAGAAGGGAAAGAAGTCCAAGTTTGCTGCTCTTAAGGAAGCACTTAGTCCTATACAAAAACAAAAAGCAATAAAAAAAAGAGAAACTAGAAAAAACACAAGGTCCACTACGGATATTCAACAAGCGGACGCCCAGGCGGGAATCAGCGATTCAAGAGTCTTCCCCCGCCTTGGAGGTGTTCTAATCGAAAGAGCAGGACAGAGAATGGCGAGATTTCCTGGTGGAAACCCTGAGAGACAAAGATTAGCAGCCCAACTTAGAGCAATGAGACGGGGTGAAGATCCTAAACCAGGAACTGTAGCATACTCTGCGAGAAGGAGGCAGGCTCAGGCAAGAGCATCAGGTTCTCCTGATGTAAAAAAAGGAGTAGAAACTTCATTAGCCATGGCTCAAAGAAGTGCGGCCAGAGCATCTGGAAATAAACAAAGATTTGCTAGAGGACAAAAGGCTGTAGAAAGGGCTAAGAGAAGAGAGAATCAAGCAAATATATCATACGAGAACCCTACAGGCGAAGCAAGAGGCGAGAAAAAATAGTAAAAAACTGATAAGTCTATAATAACTGTATAGATAACAATAGATTGGAGTACAATCATGGATAAAAAGAAAATAGAAAACATTGCTCAGTTACTTCCTGAGGGCATCACCGAAGATACTATCGTTGAAATCGCTGGTGTTATGCAGGAACTAATTGAGGAAAGAGTGCAGGAGGAAGTTGGCGAACTTACCGACAAGGTTTTCGCTTACTTATCCATGAAGCGTCAACAGATTCAAGAGTCTGCCCTTGAGGAACTACATGAGTCTAACGATGTATATCGTGATGCACAGAGATTTAGAGAACTTATGGGCTTCATGGCTGTTGAGTTCCGTCCTGAGCACATTGACGCAGAGAGTGAGAGAAGGCTTTCAGAGGCTGGTGATCTTGTTAATGATAACGAGGTCCTTGCCCGTGAACTTTCCGAGTCACTTAGAGAGCAAGAGCGTCTTGCTAAAACAATTCAACTGTTAGAGTCCAAGGTCTCAAAGCGTGAAACTGAAATAGAATCACTAAACGAGAGCGTTAAGACACTAGCAGAAGAAAAGGAGGCTACCCTGTTTGAGTCTACAGAGCAGGCTGTGGTCATTACTGAAAATGTAGACGAAGAGGTTGAGGATCAAAACTTGGAAAGTATTGGAAACGAGTTCTTAACCGAAGAAATGCTCAAGTTAATGAAGTGAGCATAAACTTTTAGGAGTTGTAGTTATGGATATTATGGAAATGGGTGCCAGCGACGAACTCACGCAAAAGTGGGGTCCCGCACTTGACGGCATCGAAAACGATTACACTAAGAGAGTAACTGCACAACTACTGGAGAACCAACTCAAGTCAGCCCAACAGGAGGATCGTCTAGACGAAGCCGCCGTAGGTGTTGGCACCACTACCGTTGGTAGCATTGGTACTTTCCAGAAGTTTGCATTCCCTCTCGTTCGTCGGGTATTCCCCGAACTAATCGCTAACAACCTTGTTAGTGTTCAGCCTATGAGCGGTCCCGTCTCACAGGTCTTCTACCTTGGTGCTGCTAGAGTTTACGGTGGTGAGCGTCAGAACCTATACAGCAAGTACCAACTCACTTACCGTGGTCTAACCACTGGTGAGCCTGATTTCCAGGCTCGCGGGGTCTCAAGTGCTGACGAACTTGCTGGACTTGCAGGTCTCAACATGGGTGGTTCTGCTCTATCTGCTGATTTCGCCACTGGTAGCAACATGGCTTCTGCCATCGCTAACTGGCCTGAGAGTGCTTACGCTCAGGGTTGGTCAGTATCTGCTGGTGAAAACCTCACTGGAACTGGTATCCCTGAGGTTACCATGTCCATCGAGCAGCAGCCTGTGATCGCACGCACCAAGAAGATGCGTGCCCTCTGGACTCTTGAAGCATCTCAGGACCTTAAGGCTTACCACAACCTTGATCTTGAGCGCGAACTTACCGACATTCTCGGTAAGGAGATTCGTCTAGAGGTTGACCGTGAACTCATCGAGAACCTTCGCGGTCTTGCTTACGATCTCACTGGTGAGGTTAGTGACCTTTACAACAAGGACATGCTTGACCAAGCCACCAACCAGGGTCAGATGGGTAACTTCACTGGCCCCAACACCGACTCACAGTTTGGTGATTTCCTCTTCGAGGGTTCTACTGGTTCTGGTATCACTGGTATTCCTGGAACTTACTCTGTCGGTCAGAACACTGTTCTCTTCGACTTTGCCGCTGATGCTTTCAGTTCCTTCGCTCCTCGCCACATTGGCGACAAGTACGCTAACCTACTTGCCACGATTAACTTCGCTTCACAGGACATTTACAAGACCACTCTTCGTGGTGCTGGTAACTGGATTATCTGTGCCCCAATCATGGCAACTCTTCTAGAAAGTGCTTCTCGCCTCACTGGTGGTATCGAGGCCACTGACGCCCCAACTAACTTCGGTCCTGGCACTATCCAGTTCCGTGGTAAGTTCATGGGTCGTTACGATCTCTTTGTTGATCCTCTCTACCCAGAGGGTGAACTTCTCATGGGTTACAAAGGTGCTGGTCCCATGGACGGTGGTTTTGTGTATGCTCCATACATCCCCTTCCAGGCCCTACCCACCATCACTGACCCCGAGAGTTTCCAGCCCAGAAAGGGCATCCTTACCCGTTACGGTAAGGTTGCGGTCAACCCCGCTTCACGCTTCTACAGAGTCATTCGTGTAGTCGGTGCTGAGGGTCTCACCGCTGGTGCTTTCGACAATGTAGTCTGATAAACCAGATTAGATAATACCACTCACTCCTCAAATTCAGGGGAGTGGGTGGTTTTTTTATTGTAGGCACTATATATAAATATGAAGTACAAGTATAGATGCACTTCTAGGTTTCCTGTTCTTCTAGAAATTGAAGGATCTCTCATGACGATTAGACCTAATCAGGTTATAGAGACAACTGAGAACTTACAGTATGATCTTTTGAAAGAAATAACGGATCTAAAACCTAGAACAAAAAGAGTGCCTAAGAAGATTGAGGTGAAGAATGGCAAGAATAATAATTCCTAATGTGACCTCTTATGGTAATAGTTTCAGTAATAACACTAGCCAATCAATAGGGGATCACACCTCACCTGATGTTCAAGAGATTGATTTAGATAACTTGAACACAACCACACAGTCGGATGTCGTAGAGTTTACTAACTTTGAACAACAAATAAGAGACTACATGCTGGCAAGTCTAGGATTTCCTGTTGTTCGTGTAGAACTAAATGACCATCAATTAAAACTGTGCATAGATGAGGCAGTCACGGAGTTAGATTATCACTCTCCTCAACTCACCCGACAAATGGCAGCATTCCAAACAACGGGTGGTTACAATCTTTATCAGATTCCCAAGTACATTATAAGGAATCTACAATATGTAACATTTAAAAAGACTCTACTGAGTATCCAGTCACAGGCTAATACATTGGAGTTCGATTTCTTTATCAAGTATTTCCAAGATAACTATTTATTTGATAACTTCACCATAGGTGATTACTACTTATTACAATCTACCTTAGAAACGACTAGACGAGTCCTTAGTCAGGACGGAGGTTGGGACATTATAGACGGTCAGTTCTTACAACTGTACCCTACTCCCTCTGTGAGTGATGTTGCTATCCTGGAATACAGAGGTCTTAATTCAGTAACCATGTCTCCCAAGATGAGAAACTGGATTCAACGATACGCTACTGCCTGCGCTACCTCACTTCTAGGTCAGGTCAGAGGCAAGTTTAAAATCGTCCCAGGCCCAGGAGGCGGGACTCAATTGAACGGGGATGCCTTAATAAAACAAGGTGAAGATATGAAGAAGGCTCTCAAAGAGGAGTTGATAAAAGAGGTTGAAGAACCTCCCATGTTCACAACAGGCTGATGGCAAAGAGATTCAAAGTTAACAGGCAAATGGATAACCTTCCAAAGGTGGAAGGTTCTACTCCATTATCCTTTTATGACCCTTCCAACCCTGATGTAAATCTTTTTAATCTGGTAGACGATGAGATTATAAGAATATCAGGATCTCCTTTACACTTCTTTAAGCAGTTAGTAAATGAACAGTTTGATGATGTCTACCTAGAGGCTTCAACCAGAACTATAGCGTCTGAACCTATAACTGTCCATGGGTACTACGAGCCTTCCATAGTAGAGGAAGTCCTCTCTAACTTTGGCATAGAGTTAACTAACGACCAGTCGTTTGTATTTAACAAGTCCTACATAGAGAGCGTTTTAGGAAGATCTCCAGAGGTAGGGGATCAGTTAAAACCACACTTCCAAAATCAGAAGTATGAGATTACGGAAGTTCAAGAAGATAGTTTTGAGATGTACGGTGTATATCATGTAGTATGCACTGCAAAACTCCTCCGCGATGATGAAGAAGTGCTCAATCAGGAGGTTACTGATGTTGCTGACGATGTAGGGGGGTACTTAGATCTTGAGTAGTTACGAAAGAAGTTACTTTACTGATAGAATACATCAGATGAGTCAGGACTTAAAGATGTCTCCTACTTATTATAAGGAGGTTCTTAGGAGTCTGTTGTCCTCTGTAAAACTATCTTACATAGATGATCAATCGAATCACAAGCAAGTAAAACTTCATCACGGTAGGCAGGAGAGACTTATAGCAAAAAAGTTTCAGGAGAATAACCTTATCTTACCTTACTCAACAGTATATCAATCTTCTGTAAATGAAGACGAGAAGAGGCGTAGATCCTGGAGTGTGCTTTCTTTTGATAAAAAGTGGGACGAAGAAACTCAGAGGGCTCAGAGAGTCGTGTCTTATCCAGATGTTCCAGTTAACATAGAGTATACTCTTAGTATATGGTCAAAATATATTTCTCACATAGATCAATTATCAGCCCAACTCAGATCTTCCTTTAATCCTCACAAAAACCTAGAGATATTTGATACCAATGTACTAAAGGCATTTCTTACCTCTGAAGAAGACATTTCAAAGACCGATGTGGGAGATAAGGAGGAAAGGTTAGTGAGGAAAAACTTTACGCTTACAGTACAAGGGTATATCCCAAGTCCTAAATTTTTACTAACAAATACGGGCAAGATAATCCATACCAATACAGAGTTTTGGCTATAAAATTAATAAAATTAGCGGTCAAACAACCTATCTAACTTAGGAGAATAAAATGAAATCAATTACAAATACTTCTCTACAAACCTTTCAAGTGTTTCTAGACTACCCTACTGGGGTTAAAAGTGTCTTTTTGAAACCACATCAGACCATTGTTGTGCCTGAAAAGGCTGTTTCAAGGCAGTGCTCAATAATGAACAAAAGAAAGATTCTTAGAATCAAATCAGTATAAGGAGAACAGATATGGCAAGTTATGTAAGCCCCGGTGTATATGTTTTAGAAAAGGATTCAAGTGAATACCCCGCAGCAATCAACCCTAGCGTTGTAGGCATTGTGGGCTTTGCCACTAAGGGTCCTGTCGATAAGGCAACCTTGGTAACCAATGGTGAAAGATTAGTGTCCCTCTTCGGAGAGCCTAGCGAAGATATCATCGGTCAAGGTCTTGAAGGTGCCCTTGAGATTCTTGAGGCAACTAACTCACTTTACTTTGTAAGATGTGCTTCAAGCAGTGCTCTTGATGCATCCGCCAAGGTTACTTTAGGTGCCTGTCCCGCAGTAGCAGTGAGTTCTACTATTGGAACCACTAGTGCAACTGACATTCACATCACAGTTAAGGACGGTGCAGGAACTACTCAACTTGATAAACTGTTCGCCATACCAGCAGGATCCGTAGATACCGTAACAGCCAGTAAGGCTAAGTTAGGTGGTGACATGCAGGCAGCCTCTAAGGTATCTGTTCATACCTATGGAACTAGTGCGGTAATTGTAGGTGGCTACGCAGGGTCTGGTGCTTCTTTAACTGTTAGTGCTGTGGCAAAAAGTGGATCAGATGCAGCGAACACTGCCCCTGGTGGCTTTGCACAAATTGATCCTAACGGGGCTCTTTCTGGAATTGGTGACACGCCTCTAACAGTTTCTGGACTATCACTACATACTGACGATGTTGCCTACTTAGTAGAGAGTCAGCATCCAGGTACGGGTTACAACTATGCCATCACCAACGCTGGTGTTGAGTCTGGTAACTCCGTTTCTGTCACTACAGCAGGTGGTGCTGGAGCAACCATAAACATTCTTCAAGATGGTGTTGCAGCAGAGAGTTTCGCTGTTGATCTTATTGACGGTGAAGAGTTCGTAGAGACTAAAATCAACACTGGAGTTGAGGGTGTCACCTCTCAGATCATAAAAGGTAACATTGTAGTTGCTGATAGTGATGTTGCGGCGACCGCTCTCCCTGCTTTTACTGATCAACTAGAGGATCTAGTAGGCACTGGAACTTTCTCAGGTTACTATGGAGATAGTTTACTCTCTGATAGTAACCCTGCATTCGTCAAGTTCGTTGCTCAGACAGGCGTTCAACTTGCAGGTGGAACTGATGGCATCCCTGCTTCAACTGATGAGGATGCAATTGACGATCTTCTGATCGGTGAGGTTACTGATTCTGGGAAGACGGGTATGAAGGTTCTAGACAATGACCTTCTTAACCTTAGCATGGCTGCTGTTCCTGGCTGGTCTAACGATGCTGTACAGAATGCTCTTGTAACGCTTGCAGAAAGCACCAAGGAGTTCTTAGCAGTTCTTTCCCCTCCATACGCAATTGGAAGTGTTCAGAATGCTATAGACTGGAGTAACGGTCTTTCCACCGAGAGAACCTCCGCTCTAAACAGTTCTTACGCTGCCGTTTACTGGCCCTGGGTAAAGGTCTTCAGCACCTACGACGGTGTTGATCGCTGGTACGACCCCGCCATCTACGCCATTAGACAAATGTGCGTAACCGATGAGGTTTCTGAGTCTTGGTTTGCTCCCGCAGGATTTGTTCGCGGTAGACTTACCAAGCCAACTGATGTCGAAGTCGGCCTAAGCCAGGGTGATCGTGATGCGATGTACTCTGACGGAAACATCATTAACCCAATCGTTAACTTCCCCCAACAGGGAATCACTATCTTCGGACAGAGAACCGCTCAGAGAGCACCTTCTGCTCTAGATAGAGTTAATGTTAGAAGAATGATGCTCATCATTCGCAAGACTATCCTTAGATCCACTAGACAGTTCGCTTTCGAGCCAAACGATCCAATCACTTGGAAGGATATTGAGAGCGTTACAGTGGGACTTATCGATCCTATTGCGAGAAGAAGAGGTATCACCGACTACAGTGTTACTTGCGACTCCACCACTAACACTCCTGATAGGATTGAGAAGGGTGAACTATGGTGTAAAGTAGTAATTAGACCAACTAAGACAGCAGAGATCATCGTCTTTGAACTTAACTTGGTTAACCAATCAGAATCAATTTCATAATAAAGGAGAATAAAAATGGCTGACAATTCAAAATATACAGGTGGTGTAGCAGGTGGTCCTGACGCTAACATGCGTAGAAGTCTACCTGGGCAGGATGCAAATGCACTCCCTGTTGTATCAACTGAACTAGACTCTGTAAGAAGTTATCAGTGGGAAATCGAGTTTGATGTTGCAAATGTTACCCCACTTGATACACCACAAGGCGCTATGGTAATGGATAGTAGGGCACTAACTCTTGCTGCAAAGCAGGTTACTGGACTATCCTATGCCTTCAAAGACATTGAAGTTCATAGAATGAACGACCTTGTTTACTACCCTGGAAAAGTTACTCACGAAGAGGTTACAGTAACCTTTGATAACCTTCTCCAGAGTAGCCCAGGCCGACAGTTCTACGAGTACCTTGCAACTGTGTTTGATATGAGAACTGGATTCTATCAGGCTGGTGGTGCGGACGGCACTACTTACAAAACCACCATGAGAATTTACGAATTCGATGGAGCAGGTAGAATGCAGAATGTTATTGAACTTAAAGGTGTTTATCCCAAGTCTTTCACTAAAGGTGAGAAGAACTACGCACAGTCTGAGTTCGATACCTTTGAGGTCAAGTTCCGCTACGACTTCATGAACCTTCGTGCTCCCTTTAATGTAACCTGATACATACTCAAGTTAATTAAACACCCAACCCAGCAACAAGTTGGGTTGGGTGTTTTCATATAATATTATGATGAAGTTCGCAAAACTACTTCTTGAAAGTTACGGGGTGCTTAACGAAGGACCTAACGATGGGCTTATGTGGCTCACAGGTCAGCCTGTGCCTCCCGCTAACGCCCCTGAGTCCGTTCTAAACCACCCTAACCCCGATGCTGCGTCCAAGGTCTCTAACCCTACGATAACGCTCTACACATCCCCTCAGGACAATATGCCCAGAGCAAAAGGAGGTCCTTTTGGTGATCAGGCTAGACAGATAAACAACCTGAGTCCTGAAGATAGATCCAAGATAAATAACTGGTTTGCAGGAGAGGAAGAAGGTGGTACAGGAGGAGGTCAAGAGGAGTTAGGTGCCGAAGCAGAATCTCAAGATCCTTTTGATCTAGATCCTATATTGTCTAGCCTTCCTCAAGTGGATAGAGATAGGTGGGTCAAGATTGAAGAGGCTATGCCTGGAACGACTCAAAAGTTCAAAGAATTATATACCAACGCAGCAGGATTAGTCGAGGACGCGGGACCTTCTAAAATGTTCAAAGAGAAGTTTAGTGACAGGGTTCTGTTTCAAAAGATCTTTGGAGGTAAAAGCAAAGGATCATTAGCATGGGCATTAGAGTCTCAGATAGATGCAGGAGCAGTTAGGATTGATAGAACTAAAAGTGTAGCATTTGCTCTTGACCCTATACCTGTCTCAGAACTTAGTGGTGCAGTTGATTCTATGGTGGACTTCTCTAAGGCATATGCTAAGTCTAGAAACTGTGACATGGATGATGTGGATAGTTTCTCAAAGGTGGTTAGTAATGTAAGGCAGGATCCTGACTCAGGATCCTTCTTCTTCTCCACTCCCATAGATGATAAAAAATTCGGTATATCTCTGTCCGTTGCAGAACAGAACCCACTGAACCTTATGGCTAATGCGTACAACAGTAATGTGTCTGGGTGTACAGAAGGTAGGGAAGATTTGGAAGATTACAGTATACCTCAAAAGAAAATAGAAGCAGCCTACACTAACGACTCTGGTAACACTGGTAATATTGTAAAGGAATTAAGTGAGAATCTAAAAGTGGCTGCCTTCATGGTCTACACAGGAGATAAGGAGGGAGCAGCAGAGATTATTAGAGAGGGTGTATCTAAGTTCGGAAAAAGAGCATTCGATGCCTTAATCATGAAGCGTAATGTGGAGTCTGGCGTAAGTCCTTTAGACGAAATGTACTCAGAGGTATTGGATACAGTCTCTGAGATGGGTATTGTTGATCGTGATACTGTCAAGGAATACATTTCGGGTCCATTGAGAAATTACATGCTTGAGAGTCTTGAGTTTATGGAGACAATCAAACCTGACTATGCCGCTAGAGTAGGAGGCGTTGCTGGTAAAGGTGACAAGTCTGATGTGGATTATGTGTGGAAGGAGGAGCGTGATCTAGAAGGCGACACTGGAGGAGTGGGTATGGAGGAAGTCAAATTTGAAGACCTTGCTCCTGAGATGCAGAAGGCTATTGAAGACTCTGGTGATACTATACAGGACAGTTACTGGGTGCTTCCTGATTCTCTCAAGTCCTATGTCAAAGA
>Ga0213858_10000251_pt1 | contig 26315 bp, 3 predicted proteins | sample PICome_FD_160122 | JGI IMG/M metagenome (GOLD analysis project Ga0213858, IMG submission 160122) | Coastal seawater microbial communities near Pivers Island, North Carolina, United States - PICO245 | ecosystem: Environmental > Aquatic > Marine > Coastal | place: USA: North Carolina | collected... | reverse complement strand
GAATTTTCAGGATTAGATGAGTTCAAAAGTGTCAGTGACCAGTTAGTTTACAGCAGTGGTAAATTTAAATTATTATTTGGTGACGATGCTGATCCAGAATTACAAGCAAAAATTAAAGTTGTAAAATTACCAGGAAGTACAACAACAGATGCAGAAGTTAGAAGTGCGGTGTTAGAATTAATTGATACTTATTTTAATGTAGAAAATTGGGACTTTGGTGAAACATTTTATTTCTCAGAGTTAAGTGCATACATTCATCAAGAGTTAGGTAAAGCAATAGCATCAGTTGTTATTGTACCTAGCAAGTCAGAATCTATATTTGGTGACCTATATCAAGTTAGAGCGGCATCAGATGAATTATTCTTTTCTACAGCAACAGTTGATAACATAGAAGTAGTAAAAAGTTTATCTTCAACAAATTTAAAACAAATGAAAGGCAATGCAATCACAAAATCATCTACAACAAGTAGCACTAGCAGTAGTAGTAGCAGTGGTAGTGGTAGCAGTGGCTCCGGCGGAAGTGGATACTAATGACAAACAAATTTTTTGATCTATTACCTATACAGCACCAGACTAGTGTCAATAAAAATTTCTTTGAAAGCACAGTCGAACAATTATTTTCAAAAGCAAATGTAGAAAATATACAAGGCTTTATAGGAACTCCAAGAGAAATCAGCAACAGCAATACATCATTTGTAGAGCAACCAGCACCTAACAGAGAATACTACAGTTTTGATCCTGTAGTAACCACAGTAAATCCAGACACAGGTAAACCTGTAAATTATGTTTTCTATGAGGACTTTTTATATGACCTAAGAAGCAAAGGTGGATTAATTGATAACCACAACAGATTATTTAAAACTAATCAATATGCTTATGCACCACCAATAAACATAGACAAACTTATAAACTATCAGGATTACTATTGGTACCCAACAGGACCAGAAGTTACTGAAATAACTGGTAATGCAAATGTAGAAATAAACATAGATAATATACAAGGTCTTAAGTCTTATACATCACCAACAGGTCAAACACTTAGAAATGAGATGGTTGTAAAATTTACTGGTGATTATATTTCAAACACCAGTGTACTAACTAAAGATACTACTTATATTGTAACAGGCGTAGGTAAAGGAATACAATTTATTTTGCCAGGTGATTCTACATCTGCTTATGCAGAATTTAATGATTTTCCTTTAGAGCGATCAATAGCAATAACATATACTCAGGCAAATTCGCAATCATATTATAATCTAGAAACAAATTTACCAGAAGACTTTGTTGTTACACCAGGCGGTGATTTCAAAGAGTACTATAGAAATTTAGCAGACGGCGAACCGTCAGGAGCCTCCAGTTCATCAGTACATAACAATTCTAGACTGTACATTGGCAATGTAGAACTCAAAGTAGGCGATGCCGTGTCAGCCAATGTAAAGTATTTAGGTAACGGTACACAACGAACAGGTAACGTTGTTTATTTAGATGTTGAAGCGGAGTCTAACTACTTATTGCCTGATAGTGTGCAATGGGATAAAAACTTTGCATTAGACGATTTTCATCAAACATACATAGTACCACAACTACAATGGAATAATGATACAGTTTACGGTTGGGGCACAGCACCATGGGGGTCAGAATCAACACAGAACCGACCTGATTATATGGTTATAGAAAAAGGTTCAAAAAATAAAAATCCATGGAGCAGATTAAATTACTGGTGGCATGTAAACGAATTAAGAGAACCACTTAAAGATAATGTAACAGGGTTTGCTTTACCAGATGCGGCTCAACGAGCAACACGACCTATTTTAGAATTCGACAGAGATATAGAATTATATAACTGGGGCAACTCCTTTATATCTAAAGTAGACATTATTGCAGATAAGAAAAAAGAAGATCTAGAAGGATTAGCATTAGGCTTTCCAATTAATAGTGCATCAGGTACTGCAAATGCCAGTATAATTTTCCCACAAGACGATACAGCAATAGCACAAAAAATTTATAGAATACAAGATAACAGCGGTGCAATTCAATTTAGTGAAGACACAACTCTAAGTAATTTAGTTGTAACTAACGGTCATGTTTACAGTATTACAGGAACTAACATAGGTTTAGATTACTACTGGACTGGCACAACATGGCGACAAGCACAACAAAAGATACAAATTAACCAAGAGCCTTTATTTAATTTATATGACTCAGAAGGAGTCAAAGTAGATGATCCTGCAAAATATCCGTATAGTGATTTTAAAGGTTGTCCTGTATTTACATATAATACTGATAAAACAAGTACCAAGCAAACATCGTATGATGCAGATTTAGGTGCGAATGTTGTTTATCAAACAAGTAAGTTTAGCAGTGAACCTACATTTTTTAATCATTTAGGTAATCATACTGTAACATACAAAACAAATTTATTAGCAAATTCATCTACAATACCTGGATATCTTTTTTATAAAGATCTACAACAAGATTATAAGGGCAATGACAATACAAGATTTAGAAACAATTGGCATCCAATAAGTACTCCAGATCAATATAGAGACTTTAGTAATGTAGAAACATATTTCACAAACGAAGTAGTAAAATACAATGATCAATATTTTGTAGCAAATGCAAATATCTCTGCTGGTAATTTTGATATTAGTAATTTTAAATTTTATGAAGATGAGTATTCTTTATATTCCAAACAATATGTAGAAGATGTAATTTTAATTGATAAAATCAATGTAACAGATAAGTTTTTCACAACAAGTGCAACACCTTACAACAATGATATTATTGTTAAAATAAATGATACGGTTCTTACACTAGACAAAGATTTTGCAATTAGAAATAGCAGTACAGGTATTGTATTAAATCCTACTCTTAAAGATGTGTCATTGAATAACCCAGGTTCAGGGTATGAAGTAGGTGATGTATTGACATTAACTATACCAGGAAGTAGCAGTAATGTTGCAATAACTGTAACTGATGCCGAAGCATATAGTGGAAACATCAGTAACGGTGGCGGACAGATTAAAACTATTTCTGTTTCAAACTACGGCCTTTACAGCGAACTAGTTGGCCATCCTGGAAATATCACATCAATTATTAATACAGCATCTAATAATGGACACGGAGTTGGTGCAACTTTTAATTTTACATTCAATGAAGCAGTAACTTTAAAAGACACTGATGTAATTAATGTTAGAACATTTACAAAAGGCGAAAGGAAAACGTCTATTGATTCATATGGATATTTTGAAATTCCAAGTGCAATAAAATATAATCCGTTAAACACTGAAATTACAGAAACAAGATTAAGTGATCTTGTAGGCCATGGAAATAAATTATTACTAGGGCAGGAAGGTTTTAGCGGTAAAGTAACTGGCAATAACAATTACAAAGATACAAGTAAAACATTTAATATCAATGATATTAACATTGGACAAATCGATTCTGATTTACTGCATTCTATGTATTTCAGTAAGAACGAAAGCAGAAATTTAATCAATGCATTAAGATTTGGAAATGATCAGTACAACAATTTTAAAAATAAATTTATATCAGGTTTAGAAGTTTATCTTAATAATAATGACTATTTAGATCAAACAAATTTAGAAATACTAGACACAGTATTAAAAACGTTAAAATCTAGTAAAGTCACTGCTGGCGGCTTTGATTTATCCTACATGATTCCAGTTGGCGCAGATTACACTAATGAAGAAATTGTAATCAGTAATGTGAGTTTACAAGAGTACACATTTAGTAATACAGCAAATATTTCATTAGATAAAAACTTACATATATTGCAACATAATAATACAGTTTTATGTGCAGATAAAGATTATACTGTAAATTCATACTTGCCATTTGATATAACATTAGACAATAATATAACATTGGCAGAAAATGACACATTAAATTTAAGAATTTACGAAGACAGTGAATCTGCAGATGTACCAGCAAGTTTATCTAAACTAGGAATGTTTAGAGCATTCCAACCTCAGTTTATGACTGACACATCATATCAAGTTGATAAAGATGTAATTTTGTGTCATGATGGTAGTTATGTAATTAGGCAAAACGACAAAATCGATGATATTATATTAGCATTTGAACAAATTGTTTACAGCAATATAGAAGAAGAATATAGAAATTGCGAATACATAGAACTTAATGAATATGAAATAAAACCAAGTTTCTTCTGTGAAACTGATTTTAGTTTAGTCGAATACAATACATTATTAAACACAAACTTCAATAAATGGAACAAACAAAATAAGGTTGACTATAGAACAAATTCTGTTTTTGACAGCACAAATGAATTTACATGGAATTATGCAAGTGGTCCTGCAGAACCAGGGTACTGGAGAGGCGTGTATGATTACTACTATGATACACAAACACCTACTATTACACCATGGGAAATGTTTGGTTACTGTAAAAAACCATCATGGTGGGACACTGAGTATCCAACAGCAATAACAAGTTCATACACAGCATTTTGGAATAATGTCAGAGACGGATATATACCAGCAGGAAGTAGAAAAGGATACTGGAAACGTTGGGCAAGGCCTACAATTTACAGTTACTTGCCGGTTGATTCCTCGGGTAATTTAAGATCACCTAAAGAAATCATTTATACATCGCTTACTGGAGATTCAATTGATATTGACAATCAATGGGCATTTGGCGACATTGGTCCGGTAGAATATGCTTGGAGAAAAAGCAGTTACTATCCGTTTGCAATATTGGAAATGCTATACCTGTCTAGACCAGGGGAGTTTGCTAAACTATTTTATGATAAGAGAAATCTTAAAAGGTTAACAGTTCATCCTGAGCAACTAGTTGATAAAACTACAGGTAAAAGAAAACTACGACAAAACTTTGAACCACATGGTTACAAATCTACTGATAATGTTATTACACTGAGACCCGGTTATACAACCTTGCTATATCAATATTTAACTTTTTACTCATTAAATATAAATGTTGAAATAGGCAATCCTGTTAAAACTTTAGACACAAGACTAGGTCATAAGTTTGCAGGATTTGTAAACAGCAAACAACTTAAGGTTTTTAGTGAAAGCATAAGCACAGATGGATTTAGTGCAAGTCAAGTACTGCCTAAAGAAGATGTAACAGTAAACTTGCATACAAGTCCTTATAACAGTAGAAACTTTTATACTGGTGTAAAAATTACAAAACAAGCAGAAGGATATAGTGTTTCAGGCTTTGATACAGTATTACAATATTTTGAAATCATACCTAGTGATTTTGCAGGCCCACTCGAAGGAGTTCAAGAAGGCGGCTCTCCTGCAGACTTTAGTATATTTGAAACAGGCTTATCTTACTTAAAAGACGAGATTGTAAAATTAGGTAGTGTTTATTACATAGCCAAAGAAAATATATCAGCAGGTGCTTTTGATACGGCCCAATGGACACAGATACCGTCATTGCCTATAATAGGCGGAGCATCAGGTACAGTTTATCAATTAGGTACTGGTGTCACAGAAAAAGTTTATTACGACACAGTATTCAAAAGTGTCCAAGAAGTATTTGATTTCCTTATAAGTTTAGGAAGAAAACAAAAAGATATTGGGTTCGACTTTGGTGAATTTGATAGCAGTATTAATAGCATGAATGACTGGGTACTTGCAGGAAGAAGATTCTTATTTTGGTCAACAGAAGATCATGACATAGGCGAAAGTGTAAAACTAAGTCCTCTAGCAGAAACATTAAAATTTGTTAGTACATCAGGTAAAATATCAAAAATTAGTAGACAGATCAATGATCAATATTCTATATTAGACGAAAACGGCAAAGCAATTATACCTGAAGATTGTTCAATTGTCAGAGAAGACAACACAATTACTGTTTCTCCAATTGACAACAGAATATACGGCATGTTATTGCACACAGAATTAGTTGAACATGCTTTTGTAATTAACAACAAAACAGTTTTCAATGACGTGATAAATGACAATGTTCTTGGAATAAGACAAGACAGGCTAGAAGTAAATACGCAACGAAGTAGAAATTGGGACGGCAGATATCAGGCAGAAGGTTTAGTTATTGTTGGCGATGCAGTATTGCCAAACTTTGATACATTAATAGACAGCATACGTTTGTACCACGACAAAGATGCAATACAATTAGACCCATTAAAATCACAACTAGCAAAAGGATTGTTAGGATATCAAACAACCAATGAATATGCTGATATCAAAATAGATGACACAATTGGCTTCCAGTACTATAAAGGAATAATTAATCAAAAAGGTACTGCCAATTCACTTACAAGTTTAATTAGATCTAATGTTGTAAACACAAATAAAAACATTGAGATTTTTGAAGAATGGGCAATCAAACGTGGCGAATTTGGTGATGTTTATAATCATCAAAGTATGGATATAAAATTAGAACAAGACAAATTTACCAGAGATAATCAGCAAATAGAAATTATATATCCTGAAAATATTACTGGTGCAGTATCAAATATTTTTGTTTTTGAAAGAAATACAACATACTACGATGTACCAACAATTGAAATTGATCCACCAACAAACGGTAACGCCGCTACAGCAACAGCAAAACTTTATGCCAATGCTCAATTAGAAAGTGTTACAATTACATCAGGTGGTGACGGGTATTCAAGTAAACCAAATGTAGCAGTTATTACAGGTAATATTGTAATTTCTCAATTCAGTGATGTATTAGCATATGGATTAGCAGGTAGTAATGCTACTGTGGATTTACCACTAAGCGGTGCCAATGCATTAACAAATGTAAACATTTATGACCACACAACATCAAGCAATTTAGACATTTACTTGGGCAATGAAAGAAGCATTGATAGTGTAGTTGAAGTACTTAATAGAGAATTTACTAATGCCAATATAGCAAATATTGTTGCATACGGCGATATTGATACTCAAGCAGAAAAACATCTTGTATCGCAAATTACCAAGGCTGGTTCTAATACTAGAATAGCAACAGATAGAGCAACGGTTACTTCAAACACATCAATAGAAATTAATACACCAGTAGGCAGTAATGCATCTATTATTACAAATGGTGCTTCGACTTTGACATTCAGTAATGTAGATTCAATAACAAATACTAACCCTGCTACAGTAACATTAACAACTAAGACAGGATTTACACCATTACAAAATGGTGATACATTAACCTTTGTTAATCATGAACCATATAGTGTGCTTACATCAAACATACTTAATCAAACATATTTTGTAAAAGCAACTGCTGACACAACTGTATACGAATTATACACAAACAAGCAATTAACTGCAAATGTTGATGCTACTTCATGGTACAATGAATCTGTAAGTGGTGTAGATACTCACTTACAATCAGTTGGAGCATATCGAAGTGCAGAAGCAGATTTAGTTAATGTCGAATTTAATTACAGCACAATTACAGGATTAGGCACTCATAATGTTAGTTATTTTACAGAATTAACTGCATATAATAATTCTTATTATGCAGAACAAGGCGCAAGTAATACTCAGATCAAGTTATACACTGATCCAGCATTACAGATACCACTTGACACAACTGGACTAACAAAGCCATTTTCAGATAGCAATCTTTCAACAGATTTTATACAAGCAAATGTCACAGTTCTTGGAACAGGTGGCGACAACAGACTGTTTATAAAAGGTAGCGATTTCACAATTAGTGAAGTAGGGTTACCTAGTGGTTCTGATAGTACAAGCCTTGCAGTTTTAAATATACCTGCAGGTAGATATCAGCCTACTCAGAGATTCCCAATAAGATCTGCAAATAACACAACATCAAACGATATAATTGTTAGTGTAGACGGCAAGGGTGTAGGTGAAACATATTGGTCATATGATAGAGGTGCTAGAACTATTATAACAGCAAATGCATCAGTTGTCAACGATTACAACATAAATCCTAACAATGCATTTAGTATTGAAATAGGTGGACAAAACAAATTTGAAGACGAAAATATTACTCAGGTTGATGGGTTATATCCATTTGCAGAAATTTATATTGACGGAAAAAGAATTAAAAATTCACCAGACTATGATGCATTTACATTAACAAATAATCCAAGCACAACTACAATAAGTTTTAGTAATGCGTCTTTATACATTGATAATTTCAGTATTGGCTCTAACATTACAGTTATTGAAAGTGGTTCAGTACAATTTAATAATACGTTTACAGCAGATGTACCAGGCAAAGTTTTAAGTATTAAAAGTGTTGCAAACGATACACTTATTGCAAATACAATTAGTAAACGTACATACGAACGTACTCCTGATATTTTAACAGATAATAAAATTACAATCGACATAGATGATCCTGATACTATGTTGAAGAGACCAACCAATTCGTTACAAGACGGGTTGTGGTACAGAGATAACAAGGAAGACTATATAGTACCAAATGCAGGTTATGTAAACAGAAACAAAGTGGATTGGGAAAGTATTGACTTGCCTTATTTTGCAAACCTAATTGGCTCTGGGAAAGTTAATATACCAAAAGAAAACGATTACTTGCATTTAGGTAAATCAGAAAATGAAGACTGGAATGTGTTCAATCTCAAAAAACATGGAATAGAAAATTCAACAGGAAACGTATCAGGTGCCAAAAATTACATTGATAATGTAAATGGCCGAGCAATGTTATTTTCAGATCAACGACTTTCCAAATGGACAGATGGAAATGTTTTAGGTGATAAAACAAATGCAAATTTTTATGACAACGTAATTGTACTTAAAAATACAAACTTGTCAGATACTGTATTAGAGTGGAGCAATGAGAACTTTGTATTCACTCCAAGAACAGTTTATAAAGGCGACTATAGACCTTTAAAGAAAATAAACAGAGGCATTATAAAAATTGAGCCAGGGTTTACAAAGCCTATCACCAAAGTAGAGCCGTACAAAGATCCTAATTATATGGCAAGAATATATGCTGAAAGATCTCACCCTGCGCCTGGTTTAGAATTTTTTACTAGAGCAAGTGTTATTAAAGATAATTTACCAAATGCTCATGCAAATTCAGTATTAATATCTCCTAATTCGTTAGCAGGATTAGGTGTAGGAGACACAGTAAGATTTACAGGTACTCAGGCAACTGCCGCTAATTTAACAGTTGGTAAAGCATATACTGTTACAGGAATAAGTGAAAGAGGACTTGGCGGTAACCCAGGTGCTGTAGATGTCGATGATCCTTCAAAAGGTTTCTTCACAATTAATGAAGCAAATGTAACAGGAACAGATTATGCATCTATAAATTCAGATTGTTATGTTACATATGAATCAGATTTAGAATTTAATGTGAATATGAAAGTTAAAGGACTTTCTGGAACAAGTACTGTATTGCTTGAAGTAGCAGACGAATATAATTTAAATATTTCTAGTTACATATCAAATGGTTTAGATATAGACTTCGCATTAAGTAGCGGAGAAAGAATTACAAATAAAAATGATTTTTATGTAGAAGATTACAGTTATGCAGTTGCTAATTGGAATTCTTCAAATAAAACATTTGAAATTTCTAGTAATGTTACAACTCAAACAGCCACAATTACAAGGCCAGGCTTTAATGAAATTACATTAGCCGCATTTGGTAATATTGATGGTAAAGGTAATAGCACACTTTCTGGAGCCAATTCTGCAATTATTGATAAAGGTGACTTTGTACAATTTACCAGTACTGGTAATTATTCAGGTAATGTATATCCAGTTCAAAGTAACGATGGTACATTTATACAAATTTATGATCCATCAATTACTAGTAATACAGCAGGCAGAACAGCAATCGTATACACTGGATCTAAAGAAACAAGAACAGGAAGTATTTCAAGTTTAACAAGTAACGCATTGACACTATCTGGTTTCGAAACTAGTAATTTAGGAAACTACGGATTTGGTAATGTTCAATATATGAATTCAAATACCAGCACAGGCGTTATACCTGGTGTTTCGGGTTCAGAAAGACCATTTAAAATAAATGGAAATACTGTTATCATAGATGTAGAAGATGCAGTTAGAACAATGCAAACTAGATTCCCTGTTCACACATTAAGAGATACAACTAATAATACAGTTGATTTATTCTTTAGAGATAACGGTGCAGGAGAGTTTGCTAGAGTGTTATTTGACGACAGTGAAAAAACACCAGAAGAACAAAATATATTAAGTAACGACCCAAGTAAATTGTTTAATTATAACAATAAGCCAGTATACTTAGGCCTAGGATTACCGACAAGTCAAAATCAAATATCATTAGAAACTGACTTTACAGGTATACCAGAATCATTAAGATCTATAGACGGAGTGGAATTAGACTTAGAATTTAGATATGTAACAGATCAAGGCTTACGAGAATTACTGAGGCAAACTGGTGTTAAAGGAGATACGTCCTCATCTGAGTTTGTCAATAATGCATACGAGATGCTATCTAAAACAGAAAACTTTGATTCAGCATGGTGGATAGAAAACTTTACATTTACACAAGAAAATCCATCACTAGACGGAATGTATATTGAATTACAAGCCAGAAACGGAAGCAATGTCACAAGTAAATTAGATCTTATACCAAGATATTTTGGTCAGCATGAGGCGTTTAATATAACAGGAGATGTAGAAAAACAATTATCGATTTCTACCGTAGCATCAAAACTAGTTGATAAAACTGACAAGAATAGATTTAAACTGGATTTTTCTGATTTGCATCCTATGTCATTTAGTAAAGTGATATCAATAATAGATACACAACAAAACAATTTGATATGGACTGACCCTAATGGAAATATTATACAAGTACATTCTTCGCAACCTAAAAAAATAAGAGGATCGTTATTAACAAACAAACTTAGACCTAGTCATGTAAATGGCGGTTCATATCCGTTTGAATGGTGGGGCGAAGATGTAAAGAATGTTTTATCGCAAGGTGCAGACAATAAAATCATATTAAATTTGGGTTTTGATAATGGATTAACAGCATACCCGGGTAATAATAATTTTGATGTTGCAATACCTTTAGTGATAGTACATGGAGCAAAATTCAAATACACACTTGCTCCTACAACTAAAAATGAATTATTAAACTTGAGAGTGGCTATCAAAGATGATTCTGGGAATATACCTCAAATTGTAGATAGAAAAATTACTTCAGTAGGTCAGTCTAGTATCACAATAGATAATAGTGATAACACATTTACAACAAATGACACTACAAATAATTTAAATGCAATCATTTATCAAGTAGATGAAAATAAAAACAAGCAAATATTAGCAAATGACTATGCATCACCAGTAGAAAAATCTACTACTGATAATGGTTATTCAGCAGTACTATTACAACCAAAGAATAATTCGAGTTCTTTAAACTCTGGAAATACTTTAGGTTACATTAGCACATTACCTACACAAATAGGTTCAGCAGGAACATTCTATGTAGGTATAAATCAATCAGCAAATGTATCGTTAGATTCAATTTTTGGTAGTAATTTAGATATTGCATTTGATTACTTGCCATTGAATCACACTGGAGTAAATTCAAAACAAATCAGCGTCTCTGATGTTAATGTAGCAGTAGATGTGCATGTAGTTGAACCACAACATAAGATGTTTATGGATACAGAAGCAGTAGACAATAATATTTTGAGATTTGCTGATACTGTTCACGGTGCTAATTCTGTATTAACAGGTAACATTCTTGTAGCAAATACTCAAACAAATTATGCAATTATACCAAAAAGTATATCAGATAATGTTGGAACTTATGCAATCAATGAAACTCAAAAAAATAGTTTAGGAATAATTGTTTCGTCTGCACATGGACCGCATTTGGTATTTAATAAGCCAAATAATCTATTAAGTGTGAACGACACAATTTTTGTAAACACCAGTGGTTCTGCTAACGGAATTAATAATACTGAATTTAGAATTAGAGCAGTAACAGAAAATACATTTACAGTTAAATTAGCAAATACAAATGTAATACCTACAGCAGAATTAAGTAGTATGAAGTACTTAACATACGGACTACCAATTATACAAGGAACTGCATCAACAAACACGGTAACTACAAGAACAATTCACGTACCTGCAAATATACATGTATTTGAACCAGGCGATAACATTACATTAAATACTGGCTCAGTAGATACAGCAAGTGTAAATGGCCAGACTTATATTGTTAATGCAGTACTTGAAAATGCAATAATGATTAATCATGCTACTGCACCTACAAGCCTAACAACAAATTTAACAGCATCACTTACAGGAAATGCAAACTTACATATTATGACACTTCCTAGAGGATATGCTGTACCAGGGATGACAGGAAGTATATATGATCCTGAAAATATTTATTCACTAGGTGGTAACACTGATGTTACTTTTAACAAAATAACAGATTTAGATTTTGATAAAAATTTCACTACCACTGACAGTAAGCCAGTAATGTACTTTGAGAAAGATCTAGGAACATCATTTGATAATGACGAATTAATGCTAGACATATATGAAGCAACTAGATTCTATAGTAAAGATCACAATATTGGAAAAGTTGATGATAACCAATTAGTAGTATCATCTACAAATGCAAGTAGCGAAGGTTTAGTAAACATTGAATTGCCAAATGGATTAAGAGGCATATCAGTAGGTGCAAATATAACATTCTCTCACAGTCAAGCAGGACATGTATTATCAGGTAATAGTTTTGTTGTAGTAGATTTTGTTAATTTAATAGATAACATAGAAGGCGACGGCGAACAATATATAACCATTGAGGCCCCAGGTGCAACAGCAACAGCCAATGTATTCTCTGTGTCGTATGATAATTACATACCATCACAAAGCAGAACAATCAAAATTGGCAACACTAGAAACTATGATGGATTTGCAACACCGTTTTTAGCAGATAAAGATTCATTTGTAATTAATACAATATATACAGGAAATGTAGTCACAAACGGACATTGGGTTTCTGATACAATGTTGATCACAGGCACAGATGATTTTCAAAATGAAATAAATGTTAAACCAACACAAAATCATATTGCTATTAAAAATTCGCCAATAAGAAACTATAATGCAACTTACAAAATGGCACCAATCGGAATGGATCAACGCCGTTTAGGTAAAAATCAAATTGAAGTATTTGGATTTACAAATTCAAATGTAGCAATAGATTTTACAGATAAAAATGTTTCTTACAGTTTAACAGATCACAATGCTGTGGAAATAAATGATAATAAAACATATTTGCCAGCACAAGACACAGTTGAGCAAGTAGCAGATAGTTTAAACTTTATAAGTGATTTTAAAGCAGGTGCAATTGACAAAGAAAAGAAAATGGAAGTTGGCTTCCTCTTTGGCTATAGAGATCCAAGAAGTGATAATAGAACATCGCCTGACTTTAATCAGAAATATGTTCAAAGGCCTGCAGATGTTTCTGGTCTAGATCAAGTATATTCATATGAATACATAGGTGCCCCGGCCGGTAATGCACTCAAAGGTGGCGTAAACAAATTTAGTCCAGTAAAAGCAAATGAAACCATTGCAGAAAGAAGAGCACCTAGCAAGTTATCAGGGAAGTATATCATTGATATGCAAGGCCTTGAAGAGCAAGTATATTACGGTTCATTAAATGAACAAAGAACAAAACGTCCACACGGTACACCAGCATTTAAAGTACTAGATGGAAAATTAACAGCAGATAAAGAACTAGTACAAAATTATGAGAATAATCTCAATAATATGTATTTAGATCCATCTTTACAAACAATTAAAAATAAAGCAGAAGCACCTTTTGGTTCTCCTAAACATGGTGTATGGCCTTACACAGGTTACACTGGTCCTTACATGGGCACTTATTACGATAATTGGATGGGTGGCGATCCTTGGTGGCGAAATGACAAATATGGGCTCAGGCAATTAAACGGCGAGCATTATGGCGGAGGTTTCTCAGGAGGTGGTGGTGGCCCAGGCGACCAAAATCCACCACCGCAAGATCCACCACCACCAGCAGAATCATGTGGTAAATTTAGAATCACATTATACGATACTAACTCTGGTGAAGAGGGCACAACATACGAATTTGATGATGGCCTGTTTGACATTGTTCAGCAATACATAGATTCTGAATATTCTAATATTTCAGGTTATCAAAATCAATTTATACAAGCAGGTGGTACCGGAGCAGACTGGACAACTATACTTTCATACATTGAAGGTATAGGAGAAAACTATACTAAAATTCCATACAATCAACTAGATGTTGATTTATGCGAATTACAAGATTTGCATATCAAAGATATAACCGGCAACACATGTACGTCAAGTGGTGAAGTATTGCACCTAGGTGGTTCAGCAGTTAATTTACCAGAAGGGTGCGATCCTTGTTCATTAGCAGATGCAATTAACACACAGTCTCCTAACTTTAATGCAGAATGTGTACCAGCAGACGACAAACGTGAACCTAAGTCTTGTGTAATTAAAGGTGGCAGACAAGCATGGGGAACTACAGATTTTAGAGGTGTTGATAAAATTGTTAAAATGGGTAATAACAAAGGTCAGAGTGTAGACTATATTGGACAAAGAGATGACAACTATAAATTACTCGAAGGCAGAAAAGACGGAGTACCAGCAGTACTATTTGGTAAAAGACACGACGATGCAAGATTAATAGTCAGCATAGATGGCCCAAATTTGTTAAAATCTATTAAATTACAATTAGAAGAAAAAGGCTTAGATCCTAATGCATATAAATCCATTGTATTAAGAAGTACAACAAATAATGATACAAATGGCGAATTATTGCATTGGAAAAATGCCACATCAAGAATTACAAATACTGGATCAGGTATTAAAGGCGAATACAATAATATAGCCAAACGCCCATTTGCTATTGTATATGCACCAAGTTCAGGCTCTATATTTGATGAAGGCCAACAGATGCAAACAATACAATTTGGTAAAGACGACATGGGTAGAGGTATTAACAAAGATAGTATGCAGGTTTTTGTTAGTAAATTAAATAGAAGCAGTTATGACTATGGTACAAAAGGCAAGGGTATCTTATATAGATTACCTGCTATGGGTGATTCTAAGCACAAATATTTAGGTGACTTATATAACTTTACAATTATTGACGACTTGTACTTAGGTGGTTTTGGAAATAAAACTGATGAAGATACCAGAAGTAATGCTATTACTACAACCAAAGAACAAGACGAAAGAGGTTTCAAATTTGATAAAATCACAGGATACGGGGAACGTGTTCAAGATGGAGGTAAGTGGAAAGATAGAACAGGCTCCTGGTTTAGAAACTTATGGCAGTATCATGCAAAACAACAAAGACGTGTACAAGGGTGTACCAGTGCCGAAGATGCAAACGTTCCACAACTGAATCCAATAGTAAGAATCAAGAGTGCTGTACCGTTCAGCCTAGGAACAGGTTGTAGTAGAAGTCCATTCACAGAAGTAGGTGACTTCCAGCCTTACAGAGAAAAAGTAATCAATTCTAGTGCTAATTTAACAATAGCAAATGCACTTACACCAGAGCAATACAATGAGTTAGGTGGAGATGATACTTCTGTATTTACACCAAAAGTTATATCAGGTGGATTGCCTGGTCAGGAAGTTACTATTGTAGATATAATGGGTGCTCCGGATACTAGTAATCCGTTTATGACATCAGACTATATTAGGATAGATGGCTATCCTGTTAATCCAAGATCAGGTGAAGGTACTAGGGATGGTCAAGTAGCAAATGCTAACGTAGGTATTGTACAAACTGGTGTGGTTGAAGACAGTACAGGTTTCAACTATATGGTTGGCGATAAATTAACCATAGTAGGTGGAAGACCAAAAACAATTGACGAAGATGCCTATTATCTATCAGACGTTGTTGTAACAAATCCAGGTTATGGATATAATCCTAGAACTACACGATTAGAAATCATTGATACCGAAATGGGTACTGTTCTACCTGGTGTACAAATTAATCCTGTATTCCAGCCAAGCGATGATGCTGTAATACCTGTAACTAAAAACACAGGTAGAACTGCTATATCATCCGCTGTTTTACCTTACAAGACTTATATAGGTTACAAAGGATGTAGAGAAATAGACTGGTTAAGTGGTTTAGACACAAACACAGCATTTGTAGATAGAGCAGGTAATTCCATAAACGGTATCACTATTGATGCTAGAAGAGTTGATGTTGGTATAGATTCACAGAATACATACTATGAAGAAACATTTACATTATCAGCCACAACTGCTATGGAACTAGGTACAACATATAAAGCATTTGTTGGTACAAGAAAGTATGAAAACTTTGGCGAATTCATGATGTTTAATTTTGAAGAGAACAGCACAACAGGTATTAATGATAGAGGTCAAAGTAACTTTACAAGTTCTTTCAATGAAAGCGAAAGAAATGATTTAAATGGTGCTTGGATTATGTGCTGGAATATACCTAACGCACAAAATAAATTTACTTCAACAAATGCACATGATAATTTTGGTGACTTAGCACAAGGCACAGTTGGTATAATGAAATCATTCTTTGATGTAGAAGCATTTGGTCCTTTAACAAGAGATAATTTTAATCACTTCTTAAGTGATAACATAAAAGAAACAAATGGTCGAATTGTTAAGTTTTTAAAACTTGATAATGACAGAGCGTACTTCCAGGTAATGAATCCATATGATTTAGATACATCGGCAGGCAGATCAATAGGCACACCGGATTTTGCAAATATGTTTGCAAGATTCTATCCAATCAATTCATTAAATGAATTTAGTTCAGATACTTCATCTACTTTTGCAAATAATTATGAAGTAATTATAGAAAATGATACTTCTATTTCTAATAATGTAACAGCCTCTGGTACAGCAACATTTAGAATGGATTCAAAAGATGCTGTACATGGACTTAAAGTTAAAGCAAAGCAATTAGGTAATAATCCTGATGCTACAATGCAACAGTTTGATATATTTGTATTCCAAGACGGAGTTGATGTAGGCTATCTCAGAGTACCTGTAACAATACATTTTAATATTCCAGCAAATACACATGGAGGCGAATTTGATATTGCAGGTTCTACATTAGCAAATAATATGGCTAAATTAAATTACAGTACTGTATATAGGCCAGTAGTACAACCGGTAAACGAATTACAAGAGTCAGAAGCAATTATTTACAAGTTTGATTTTGGTAATTTACCAGATGATGCAAAAGTTAATGACATAGATATTGATTTGAGATTTGACAGTTATGCACCAGGTGACTTTGATATGATGTGGTTAACATCGCCAGAAGGCCGAAGAATACCTTTATTACAAACATTAGGTAATTTTGGTTCTGAAGGACAATATACTCAAATGGGTTTCCTTGATGGGTATGACTATCATAAAAATGATACAATACAATCATTCCAGTTTACATTATCATCTAATCTAACTGCTGAGGCTATAAAATATGGTGGTGTAAATCTTAGTTACAGTAATAAAGTTAAGCCTTCAATCGGCATGCCATCTAGAGATCTTAACAACCATGGTCAGCATTATGATACATCAAGTGGAGCAATCTCTACAGTATTAGGTAGCAATTATGGTAATGATGTTACATTAAGCGAATATGGAATAAATTATAATTCTGTAGAAAATGTTCTTAGAAAGTTCTTAAGAGACGATGATGGAAATATTAGGGGCATATTAGGTAAAGGTACTTGGTTCCTTGAATGGTCCAGACCTGGTAGAATTATAGATTCAGCATATGACCCTGAAACAGTAGGTAATAAGAAAACTAAAATTCGCACACCAAATATTAAAATCAAATATACATCTGCTAGTGAAAATCCAGCATACGATACAGCCGATAAAGAGAGCATCGGCGATGTTGCAATTATACAAAAAGGTGGATTCCAACCTGAGTTTGCAACTAGAAGATATACAGTTGTTGCAAAAGGCAGTAGCGGTACAGGTTTTGAAGCACAGGCATTCCTTAAGAAAGGTAAATTAGTCGGCGAGGATAATCCAGATCTTAAGAGCCAACAGGCAGTATTCGAAGTATTAAAAATTAACCAAGCAGGTAGTATTACAAAACTTAGAATATTAGATAGAGGAGTATATGAAATATTCCCAGCAGAATTTGAAAGAGGTGTACCATTAAAATACCTAGAAGGCGATATGGCAAGTCCAACTATGAAAACAAGACCATATGGTGAAGGTTATGGTGCTAGAGTTCAATGTACTTCTAGAAGTGTTATTAACTGTCAACAACCACCAGATATTGTTAGTAGGAATTCAGGACCTTCTAGACCTGCTACGCCAACAGAAACATTAGCAGACTTAATTAATACAGTCGGCGGGATAGATGGCGGACTCACAGCAAGTTCAACACCAATCAACCCATCTGTGCATACATTGTCAATTAAAACAGATGCTGATGGTTTTGAATTAAGTGACTTAGTACCAGGAACATTAGATGCACTAGGAATACCTGCAGGTGACTATGGTCCAAACGCATTTGGATTTAGTGCAGACGTAGGAGACGGTGGAAATGGATTTGGCCTTAACGACAGTGGTATTAGAAAAGATAATCCATTTGATAAAGGCGATCCTGACAGTTTAATATTATATAATGCATCAACACCTCCAGAATTTGATGGCCTAAGTAGTTCTAATTTTGGTAATGTTTATAGTTATGATCTCAATAGAATCGGTGGCGGCCAATTAGTTACAGAAAAATTACAATCAGAAGTTGATGTATTGTATTTGAAATCTGCAAGAGTTAGAAGTAAGTATGAATTAAAATCACTTATGCCGAAGGCATGGGTAGACAATTATGATGTAAATGGCTGGGCATATTTAGAAAATGGCAAAGTTGTTTACAGAAAAGATAAATTAGTAGACAGCAGTAAAATTAAGTCTGCATTAATATACGATAATATTACAGGTGAAAGAATCACAGATGTATTTTTAAATGATCCGTTTAAAAATGTGCTTATGCCTGAAGTAGAAAGAAATTTAACTTATATTTCAGAAAGCGACCCTGTTTATTACGCAGACGATAGTAGTAATTTTAGCAATAAAAATATTGGCGAACTTTGGTGGAATACATCAAATATGCGTGTACGTTGGTATGAGCAATCCGATGATGACTATAGAAGACAATATTGGGGTTCATATGTAGACGGTTCACAGGTTGATGTATATGAATGGATAGAATCAACAGAAACACCAATAGAATATAGTGGTCCAGGTACACCATTAGATATAGAAAAATATTTAATAGATCAAAGATATGTTTCTAGTACAGGCTTATTTAAAAATTTATATTATTATTGGGTTAAAGATATTACAGATGTACCTAATGTAAAAGGCAGAACAGCAAGTGCTTCAAGTGTTGCTTCATTAATAGCATCACCTAAATTACAAAATATACCAACATTTGGTGCAATATCTAATAACAGTATAGTGCTTAATAATGTGAAGTCTTACTTAACAGACGATGAAAGTGTATTTCAAATAAACTTCAAGAGAACTGATAGTAAATATAAAAACAAACATGAATCTTATATACTGTTAGGTGAAGATAATATTGCAGGAAACATACCTAGTGAGTTCTTCCATAAACTAGTTGATAGTTTAGTTGAAGAAGATAGGCTAGGAAAAGTTGTTCCAGATCCATATTTGAATAAATTTGAAAGATATGGTATATCCATTAGACCTAGACAGACAATGTTTGTCAAGCCTAAAAATGCTAGAAGAGAGTTAGTATACTTTATTAACAGTATAATGAAAGATATTAAACTATCTGATGATTTATATAGTGGATGGAATTCAACAGTAACCACAAACACTTATTATGAGTTGACAGATTGGGTAGCATCAGGATACAATACAAACACTATTAAATCTAGAGCCAATGTTAGATCTATTAAAGAAATGAGAGGTTTAACAAATATTCCAGATGGTGCATTTGTAAGGTTAGTAGGAATCGGCGATAACCCAGATAGATTCTTTGAATATAATTCTGCAAAAGATGATTATGATTTAGTTAAAATTGTAGGCGGTACAATGAAACTTAAAGATAGTGTATTCAGTGAAATAACCCCTGGACTTACATCTGAACTTAGAGAACTGTTATTTGCTATACGTGATAATATATTTAAGAATACTAACTTAGAAAATAAATTATATTTCTCAATGTTAAACTATGTACTAACTGAGCAATATCAAACAGATTGGTGTTTCAAAACAACATACTTCAATGTACGTCAAAGTGCAGAGAATTTAGTACAAACACCAGCAACTAAGATAGATACATTCAATAGTGTTGTTAAAAGTATTAAAGAAAACAAACCGTATACAAGTAAGTTAAGAGATTTTGAAGATAGAAAGATCAGTATAGATTCACTGAAATCATTTGCAACAGATTTTGATAGACCACCATATCAGCCAGACTTGTCTACTACGGCCAAGATACTTGATGACAGTAATTCAGGAGATGTTAGTATTTTAACAAATAATACTGAGTATGTCAACTGGACAAATAACTATAGTAACAATGCAACAAAGATTAGAACTATAACAGAAAAAATATTTATTGACAGAATATATGATGAAATATCACCAATTTATGACCACACAGATAGTAATGGCATATTAACAGTACAACTGGCATCTAAATATAATCAGCCACAGTCAAATACTAGTGCAATAAGAATGGAACAATTATCCAATGCAAGTAGTAATGCAACACCTATTAATCACATTGAAAGAGTGTTTAAGTACAATACAGTTATTACAGATCTAACTAAGAAAATTGCTGACACAGATACATACTCAAGTGATATTATTGCAGGATTTGTTGCAACCAGAGATGCAACATTAAGAACACTAGCATACGCAGACTTCTTTGGTGAAGAATTAGATGCAAATATTTTTGCAAAAGCATACTTTGATTCCATTGGTAAAGAGTTGATGTCCACAGGACTTGGGTATGACTTGTTTGGTTTTGATAGTGCCGGCTTTGATTCTAAGCAAGGTGTAAACAATTACACAGTAAATGCCGCGGTACAAAGCGAATTAATTAGAGATACACTGACATATCAAGGATTTGATAGTAGCACATTCTTTACAGGATTATCAGGACCTGGCATACCACCAGAACATGCATTATTCAAACCATTAGAAGGTTTACAAATTAATGTTCAATCAAATATGACAGCATATGATAATGACGGCACAGTAGTTGGAAATCAAGATGGCGTATTCAGACCTAAGTCTGGTGCTACACAATTACCAGGTACTCACGGTAATGCTAATGTTTCGTATAAAATATTTGTTGGAATGAACGGTGCTACAGAATACATTAGATTAAATGACAGTAATAAAACAACACTAGCGGCAAATATTACTGCTAAAAGTTTAACAATACAAATTGCAGATGCAACTGCTATAACACCTCCATATACAGGAAGTCCGGCAACAGCAGTCTTTATTGGAGACGAAAGAATAACATTTGAAGGCATTGTAGGTAACACTTTAACAGGTGTTACAAGAGGAACAAACGGTACATCTGCAGAATCGCATACAGTTGGAGAAACAGTATACGATGCAACAGAGTCAAATAACATAAATGCTGGTGCATTTGCATACGGGGCCAATGCAGATCCAGAGATAACTATATGGAATGTTTATAATAGTATTGCATCGCCATTAGCAAATGCTAATACATCTATAGCAGGGTTCCTACAAGCAGGACCAGGATCATACTTTGGCTAGTAATTATAGCAGTAGTTTAAAAAAGAGATAAATACCTATATGAAAGAAGAAAACGCAACAAACGAAAATAAGCCACAAGCAGAGCAAATTGATACCACAATTGGTTTTAATGTATCTGGGCACATTCTTATTAGAGATAAAGAATCTGGTGAGGAGATTGTAAACAAAAGAAATGCTATCCATTATGGAAATCTTGGATACCTGATTGCGAATTCAATAGGAAAAGGCACTGGCGGCGCATCAGAAACCAATGACTATATACATTTTATGGCATTCGGTAACGGTGCTTCTAGTGTTGATAGTACAGGTAGAGTACTATATAAAAGTACTAATACCAGCGAAACAAGAGAAACTGATGCAACATTGTATAGAAAAACTTATGCAAAAGTAGTCAGTGATACAGATGCTAATCCAGATGCTGAAAAACCAAATAATAAAATAGAAGTTATAGAAGGTGCTGGATTTACAGATTTAAAAGTTACTTGTACATTAGGTTTAGGTGAGCCTGCAGGCCAAGATAATTTTGATACTAGTGCAAATAACGAAGGCGACTTTATATTTGACGAACTAGGATTAATGACTTATTCAGAAGGCGATAGTGCCACCACAGCAAGTAGTAGTTCAGAACTATTAACTCATGTGGTATTTCACCCTGTACAAAAGAGTGCAAACAGAATAATTGAAGTAGTTTATACTTTAAGAATACAAATGACGTAATAGGAACATATGGCTTATACATTTTCAAATACACAAGGAACTGCAATAACTGTAAATGATAATCAGTTAGACCAGTCTACATATTCGTTAACATTATTAGGTAAAAATGTTACTAACTATGGCCAAATAATTGCACAAAATACAATCAGGCAATTAGAAAATTTTGCTGGTCCAGAATCGACGCAAACAGCAACAATTAAATTAACAGGGCAACTTTGGTACGATACAACAAAAGAACATTTAAACGTTTATAGAGGTAAAAACAGCGATAGAACTTATACTCAATTGGCGTATGTACCTAAATCAGAATCTGTACCACCAAGCAACAACATACAAGAAGGCGAACTTTATTACAACAATAATTCAGGTCAGAAAAATCTAAACTATTATGATGGCTCACAGTGGCAAAATGTCATGAGTGATGTGTATATTAAAGGTTTATTCAGTCATGTTGATAATGGCGGTGACGGAAGTTTAACATACAGCAATGGTGTTATTACATATACAGGACCAAGTCCTTCAGAAGTAAGAGCACATTTTAGTGGTGGTACTGGTGTAACTTATAACAGTAGCACAGGCGATATTGCAATAGGACAAGCAGTTGAAACAACCTCAAATGTTCAATTTAACAATTTAGTAGTAGACGGTGATTTAACTGTCAATGGTACAACCACAACAATAAATTCCACAACAGTCACAGTTGATGATGCTTTCTTTAGAGTAAATGCCGATGGCGCAGACGTTGATGCAGGTTTCGAAGCAAACATTGGCGGTGCCATTAAACAAATCACATACGATACATCAGCAAACGAATGGACATTTGGTTCAGAACCTGTTCATACAACTGGTGGATTCGAAGGCGATTTAACAGGAGATGTAACAGGTACAGTTAGCAGTATTGCTAATCACAGTACTACAAATTTATCAGAAGGTTCAAACTTATATTACACTGATGCAAGAGCAAGAGCGGCAATCAGTGAAGGCTCAACTCAATTAGCATATAATAGTAGTACCGGTGTATTGACATATACACAAGGTAATACTGATACAGTAGCAGAAGGTTCAAGTAACTTATACTACACAAATGCTAGAGCAGATGCTAGAGTACAAGCGGCAATAGATACAGATGTTAATTTCGGTAGTGCTTCAAATACTTTAGTACCATCACAGTTAGCAGTCAAAACTTATGTTGACGCACAGATTGATACAAAAGATCATCTTAGTGAACTAGGCGGTAATACAGATGATGTAACAGAAGGTTCATCAAATTTATATTACACAAATGCAAGAGCAAGAGCGGCTATTAGTGCCACAGCACCTTTATCATATGATAGCAGTACTGGTATATTAACACTTACCGAAGTAGGTGACATATCAAGTGTCGGTGCTGGTAACGGTTTAACAGGCGGCGGCTCATCAGGAGGAGTTACACTTCATGTTGGTGCAGGTTCATATATCACAGTAAATGCAGATGACATAGCCGTAGATGCCACAACAACCGCAACAGCAAGTAAAGTTGTAGCAAGAGATGGCAGTGGTGATGTGTATGCTAACCTTTTCCAAGGTACAGCAACATCGGCCCGTTATGCGGATTTGGCAGAAAAATATCTTGCAGACGCAGAATATGAGGAAGGAACAGTTTTAGTATTTGGCGGCGATGCTGAAGTAACAACTTCAGATACAAAAGCAAGTCCGTCAATAGCAGGAGTAGTATCACACAATCCTGCATATTTAATGAATTCAGAATTACAAGGCGACCATGTAACAGCGGTTGCACTTAAAGGTAGAGTACCAGTAAAAGTAGTAGGAGCAGTTTCAAAAGGTGATGTGCTAGTACATAGTGCTACACCAGGCCATGCCGAAGCGGCAGTTGATAATATGAACGTAAACGGACCTAGTTGTATAGGTATAGCAATTACGGAAAAATCAGATGAAGGTGCTGGAACAGTGGAGGCTTTAGTTAAATAATGGCATATACAATTACATCAAGTACAGGTTCCAGTTATACTGTTGAAGACGGTACAATTAACAATAATTTTAGTCTTAAGTTAGTAGGTAAAAATGTTACTAACTATGGACAGGTATTTGCAGAAAACAGTTTAAGACATTTAGAAAATTTTGCAAGTCCTTTAGCACCTACACCAAATACAACATTAGTAGGCCAAGTTTGGTACGATACCAATGAAAAAGTTTTAAAAGTTTATAAAGATAATTCAGCAACATGGGTGAGAACATCGCCAGTTGTTTCATCTACTGCACCTTCAGATGGTGCAAGTGCTGGAGCAATGTATTTTGATACAACAGACGATAAATTAAAAATACACAATGGCGTTACTTATGTTGATAGTAGTTATGCTGGTCAAGTATCAAATGAATACACTAATGTAAATAATTTAAATACACCAAGTGCATATGGTACAAAATTAAGAAACATATTTTTAACAGATAACGGTGATATTCCCAGAGCCGTTAGTGCATTAGTTTATGTCAATGACGGTGAATCCAGTGACACAAGGCCAGGTGGTGAAACCATTATGGCTATATTCAGTGATCACACAGCATTCACAGTTAAGGATGCCGCAGGTTCGTCACATGGTGATACTTTTAATTGGTATGATCAATTAGCAGAATCCGACGGTATTGGTATTGAAATCAATCCTGGTATGAATTTAAGGCAGGAATATGCTAACACATCTATAGCATTAGCAGATAGAGCCTATAGAGCAGACGGTATTACAGGGAATTTAGTTATAGGTGCTAGTAATGTTGGCATTACATCTATTGTTACATCATCAAGTGATATTATTCCTGATGCAGGTGATACATTTGACTTAGGAAGTAGTACAAATAGATGGCAAAATGTTTATGTAAATGGTATACTTTCATTAGGTCAAACAGGCGGTACAGCAGAAGTTAGATCAACTACCGCTAATGTTACAACAAAAATTGGTACAACAGCATTTCCTATAACAACATCAAACATTAGCGATGCAACAGTTAATACAATCAGAGTCACAAATTATCAAGGTGGCTCAGGTAATATTAACATTGGTAATGTAATTGCCACTGGTTCGCTAACATCAGGTAGTTTATCAGTAACAGGCGGAGCGGCAATTACAGGTAATATTGATGGTACTATTTTTAAAGGTACTACTGCAATATTTACAGGTAATGGTTCATTTGGCAGTATAACAAATACAGGTGCAACAACACTTAACGGTTCAGTTACACTTGGTGATAATAACAGTGACGATGTTACAATAAATGGTCAAATAAAATCACATTTAATACCAGATGCAACCACAACATATAACTTAGGTTCTAGTACAAAGTACTGGGACAATTTATACATTGACACTATTAATGCTTCAGGTAATATGACCTTTGCTGGTCTACTTAATCTTACAAGTACAGCAAGTCCAAGCAGTAATTCAGATGTAAGTGCTCCATTATATCTTGATGGTGGTGCAGTTATTGAGAAAAAATTATATGTAGGCGAAACTATTGATGGTAGAGATGCAGAACTATTTAAATTAAAATTAAAAGATCTTGCTAACCCAACAAGTGCATCAGATACAAGTGCATCATTTTACACAGACGGTGGTGCAGTAATTGAAAAGAGACTATTTGTAGGCGAAAATATTACAACTAGTGCAAATGTCATAGGTAACTATTTTGAAGGTACAGCAACATCGGCTCTATATGCTGACTTGGCTGAGGTGTATTCTGCAGATGCAGACTATGAGCCTGGAACAGTAGTAAAGATAGGTGGTAGTGCAGAAGTAACACAAACAACTT
>Ga0213858_10000249_pt1 | contig 26384 bp, 23 predicted proteins | sample PICome_FD_160122 | JGI IMG/M metagenome (GOLD analysis project Ga0213858, IMG submission 160122) | Coastal seawater microbial communities near Pivers Island, North Carolina, United States - PICO245 | ecosystem: Environmental > Aquatic > Marine > Coastal | place: USA: North Carolina | collected... | reverse complement strand
TGCAGTTATCATCACCGAGCCTATTGCCGACCTTTACAATCCAAATTGTTTGAGATCTAGTCTAGGTTGTGCTCTAAGCATTCCTTCTATCGTTTGCACTAACGAAAACCTCCAATTATTTTTTGAGAAGAACAATATTCGCTCTTATGCAGCGACCCTCCAAAACTCAAACAATTACCTTGAAGAGGACTACACGGGAGCAGCGGCTTTTATTGTAGGCTCAGAAGCGAAAGGTTTAAAAGCCTTTTGGAGAAAAAACGCATCGCAAAACATCGTTATTCCTATGCGAGGCGCGATCGATTCAATGAATGTGTCGGTAGCTGCCTCAATCCTTCTTTTCGAAGCTATTCGTCAGCGGAGTAGCTTTTGATAAAGCCCCTTAGTTTTACTAACTTTAATTTATGTTGACCGAAAAAGAGCTTGAATTAGAAAATAAGGCAATCGTTCAGAGGTATAAAGATCTTCTAAGAACAAGCTATCAAACCTTATCTGAAGAAGATAAAAGCCAGATCCGGCTTGCCTTTGAGGTCGCTGTAGATGCCCATCAAGACCAGCGCAGAAAATCAGGAGAGGCTTATATTTTTCATCCGATAGCTGTTGCACAAATTGTAGCAGAGGAAATAGGATTAGACGCTACGAGTATTATTGCAGCCTTACTACATGATGTTGTTGAGGATAGCGATTACACTTTAGAATATATAGAAGAACATTTCGGAGAAAATGTAGCGCGTATTGTAAATGGACTAACTAAGATCGCAGGTCTTAAAAAGGACATGAACAACTACAGTCTGCAAGCAGAGAACTTCAGAAAGATGCTCCTCACACTAAACGAAGATGTTCGAGTAATCTTGATTAAGATCGCCGATCGCTATCACAATATGTTGACTCTAGAATCCATGCGCCCCGATAAAAGGGAAAAAATTGCATCAGAGACACTTTACATCTATGCCCCACTTGCCCACCGCGTAGGACTTTATAATATCAAAACAGTACTCGAAGACTTAGCGCTTAAATACACACAACCTAAGATTTTTGAAGCTATACAGAGTCAAATCAGATCTCAAGCCGATTACAATCAACAATATATTGAGAACTTTAAAGGAGTCATTGAAGATGCTCTGAAAAAGGAACACATTGACTTCGATGTCAAAGGCCGAATGAAATCGGTTCATAGTATTCATAAAAAGATGTTGAATCAAAACGTAAGTTTTGATCAGATCTATGACAAATTTGCCGTCCGAATTATTTACCATGCAAAACCTGAAGAGGAGAAGTTTTTAGCATGGAAGATTTATTCCATTATCACCGACTATTTCACCCCTAACCCGGTTCGTTTAAGAGATTGGATAACTTCTCCAAAAAGTACCGGTTACGAAGCCCTTCACGTAACGGTCATGGGACCCAATCGTAAATGGGTAGAAGTTCAGATTCGATCAGAGCGAATGCATGAAATTGCCGAGAAGGGGTACGCGGCTCACTACAAATACAAACACGGGGAGCAAAAAGATGGAGGGATTGATATTTGGCTGAATCGCTTGCAAGAAGCCCTTGAAAATTCTAACGGTAATGCAGTTGACTTTGTTGAAGAATTTAAACTGAATCTCTACGCTAAGGAAATCTTCGTATTTACACCGTTAGGTGATTTAGTTTCGTTACCAAAGGATGCTACACCACTTGATTTTGCCTTTTATGTTCACACCGAGGTCGGCATGAAAACAAGAGGGGCTCGTGTGAATAACAAGCTTGTACCACTTAGCACCTCTTTAAAAAGTGGTGATCAAGTAGAGATTATTACCTCGGATAATGCGAAACCAACAACAGCATGGTTAGACTACTGTCGTACAGCAAAAGCCCTGTCTAAAATTAGATCAAGTCTGAACGCCGAGAAGAAGTCTGTCGCTGATGAGGGAAAAGAAATACTCCGCAGAAAACTTCGTACTCAAAAGATCAAATGGAATGAAGAAACAGTTAATAAACTGGTGAATCATTTCAAACTTAAAACCTCCCAAGATTTATTTTATCGAGTGGCAACAGGAACAATTACCAATGGTATGATTAAGTCCTTTGCTTCACGCTATCACAATGCACTTATTAGTTTTTTTACTTCTAAACTTCAAAGAGGTAATAAGTCAACAGAAGGCTCATACGCCGACAATGAGCTGAGTACGAAACTTGATTTACTCGTTTTTGGAGATGAAGAAGAAAGACTAGACTACACTTTATCAACCGAATGTTGCAAACCGATTCCTGGAGATGAAGTATTCGGCTTTTTAACCGTAAATGATGGTATAAAGGTCCACAAGAAAAATTGTCCAAATGCGGTTTCTCTTCAATCTAAATTTGCCTATCGAATTATGAAGGCCCGCTGGATTGATTCGACTCAAGAAGATTTCTATGCCGATATTAATATCAGTGGAATCGATAAACTAGGGTTAGTAAACAGTGTTACTCAAGTGATTTCAGATCAAATGCACGTGGGAATGAAGTCGCTGCAATTCTCAGAAAAAGGAGGAACCTTTTCAGGTAGTATTCGGGTGATTGTTAAGAATAATGAAACCCTACAGAAACTTATCAACAAACTGAAGAAAATCAATGGAGTCGATAGGGTAATTCGTACTTAAATTTGGCCTACTTTAGCATTTTGGATTTTCTCGGATAAAATTTATGGATACATCCAGCAATCAAGAAATAGTTAAGCAAGTTTTTACCAATTTTTTGGAAGAAAACGGTCACCGGAAGACACCGGAACGCTACGCTATACTCCATGAAATTTACAATAGTGAGGATCACTTCGACGTAGAGTCACTCTACTTTAAAATGAAACAAAAGAACTATCGCGTTTCAAGAGCAACTCTGTACAATACCATCGAATTATTGTTAGAATGTAAACTGGTTCGAAAGCACCTTTTCGGAACAGGTCAGGCTCAATACGAAAAATCGTATTTCGACCGTCAGCACGATCACGTGATTTTAACCGATACCGGAGAGGTAATGGAATTTTGTGATCCAAGAATTCAATCTATAAAACAAACTATCGAAGAAGTCTTCGATATCAAAATCAATAATCACTCACTGTACTTTTATGGTGAGCGAAAATCATCATCAAAAGAATAATCGAGCAACTATGGTAGATTTATTACTCGGCCTTCAGTGGGGAGACGAGGGAAAAGGAAAGATTGTTGACGTATTAACATCGAATTACGACATCATCGCAAGATTTCAAGGAGGGCCGAATGCAGGGCATACTTTAGAATTTGATGGAAACAAACACGTATTGCACACTATTCCTTCAGGAATCTTTCATGAAAATGCGAAAAATGTGGTAGGTAATGGAGTAGTTATCGATCCGGTGATTTTTGCCAAAGAGCTAGAAAAACTAGCCCCGTATGGTATGAATCTCGCCGATAAGCTCCTTATTTCGAGAAAAGCACATTTAATTCTTCCGACCCATAGACTACTAGACGCTGCTTCAGAAGCTGCTAAAGGAAGTAAGAAAATTGGATCAACTCTTAAAGGGATTGGCCCAACCTACATGGATAAAACAGGTCGTAATGGTATCAGAGTTGGAGATTTAGAATTTTCTGACTGGAAAGATCGCTATCGTCAGCTCGCTGATAAGCACTTGCAAATGATTGAGAATTACCATGTAACTCTTGATTTTGATTTAGACTCGCTTGAAAAAGAATTCTTTGCAGCAGTCGAGGTGCTTACCTCATTACCATTAATAGATAGCGAGCAATACTTCACAGAAGCGCAAAAACAAGGAAAGAAAATTTTAGCTGAAGGTGCCCAAGGATCACTTCTTGACATTGATTTTGGAACCTATCCGTTTGTAACCTCATCAAACACAACGGCTGCTGGTGCATGTACTGGTTTGGGTATCGCTCCGAATAAAATTGAAAATGTAATCGGTATTTTCAAGGCCTATGCTACACGTGTAGGTAGCGGGCCGTTTCCGACTGAATTATTTGACACGGATGGTGAGACCCTTGGTCGAGTTGGTAACGAATTCGGAGCGACTACAGGAAGACCTAGAAGATGTGGATGGATCGATTTAGTTGCTTTAAAATATGCCATAACTATTAATGGAGTGACCGAACTTAATATGATGAAAGCCGACGTTTTGAGCGGGTTTGAGCAAATAAAAGTTTGTACCCATTACGAATACAATGGAGAAAAAATCGCACATCTTCCGTTCGATATTGACGCAAAATACGTCAAGCCAGTTTATGAGACATTAGAAGGATGGCAAGAGGACTTAACAGGTATAAAAAGTGCTAGCGATCTTCCTAATGCACTAAACAATTACATCGAATACCTTGAGAAGCATCTCGAAGTGCCTATTACAGTGGTTTCAGTAGGACCAGATCGAACCCAGACTTTATTTAGAAAAGCATGAAAAGGTTAGTGACACTCGGCCTAGCGCTTGTTTGTCACTTTGCGGTTGCTCAATCTGAAGAAACTGCAAAAATAGAGGTACTCTATGGAGGATATTTTTCTAAATCTGAAGATAAATATCCTGGAGCTTCCATTTTTGAAAGAGATGAATCAGGCCCCGTTCGATTCAGACACAAAGGAGCTTTGTTAGATTGTGATATCGCCTACTTGTATGCAGATGAGAATCGCCTCGAAGCTTATGGAAATATCGTTTTTAATCAAGGAGACACACTTATACTAAATTCTAAAGAATTAATATACAGCGGAATAACTAGGCTTGCAGAAGCCAGACAAAAAGTTCGTTTAACGAGCCCTACCTCTACCCTCACCACAGAAAGGCTCTATTTCGATCGCAAGAATCAAGAGGCTTACTACCCTTTGTTCGGTACACTAATTGATGAAGAAAACACCTTAAAGAGTAATAAAGGAAGGTATCTGATCGAACAATCACTTTACCGTTTTGAGGAGTCGGTCACCTTAGAAAACGAGAAATTCAATCTTATTTCTGATCGTCTTGATTATCATACTGAAGATGAAGTTGCGGATTTTTTTGGCCCTACCACTATTACTGGTGAAGACTACACCTTTTATTTTGAACAGGGAAGTTATGATACCAAAAATGAAAGGGGTTATGGAAAAACAAATACCAAAATCAACTATGATTTAAGAAAGCTCTTCGGCGATTCTATCTATTTCAATCAATTTGAGAATTATGCCGCAGCGAGCGGTCAAGTAAAAGTTTTAGACTCAATTAATGAAAGTCGATTATCGGCTGAATTCGCTGAAATATTTAAAGCAAAAGACTCGCTTGTGGCAACAGGGGAAGCTATCATCGCAAAGAGAGTTGAAAACGATTCTTTATACGTTCACGCCTCTTATCTGTTTGTTACAGGACCGGATAAGGCAAGAGATCTTTTTGCTTATCCAAATGCTAGATTTTTCAAGACAGACTTCAGTGGAAAAAGTGACAGTATCGTAGTCACCAATGAAAAAGGTATTACCGAGCTTATTGGAAACCCCATTATTTGGAGTGGAGAAAGTCAACTTACAGGAAACTACATCTACTTTACAAACACCCCTGAAACTAATGCTCTTGACTCCTTATATGTTATAGAAAACGCTTTTATCGCGACCCTTGACACGATCGCTCAAATAGGATACAACCAAGCCAAAGGGGTTAATCTACAAGGTAAATTCTTGTCGAACGGTTTAGAAAGCGCACTTCTAGATAAAAACGCCGAAGTGGTCTATTACTTATACGATGACAAGGGTGCTCTAATCGGTATCAATCAAACCACTTGTAGTGCCATTCGATTAAATTTTGAAGAAGGTGAAATAAGCAGGATCACCTTTCTTCGAAATCCCAATGGAACTCTTTACCCCTATGCTGATTTCCCAGAGGATCAAAAGTTACTTGAAGGATTTCAATGGTTTGGCGAAGAGCGAACCCGTGATTTAGAATCTTTTATTGAAAAAATTAAAGGTTTAAAGAAATGAGTCGTTTAGAACAGTTCAAATCCTTATTAGCTCCCACAACCGAACATCCCCTTGGATTAGAGATCAAGAAGGCCCGAGGTAGTTATCTCTATGATGTTAATGGAAAACGCTACTTAGATTTAGTCGCGGGTGTTTCTGCTGTAAGTGTTGGTCATGCTAATTCGAGAGTTAGAAGGGCCGTTAATCGACAAATGCGAAAGCATAGTCACGTGATGGTTTACGGAGAATTTATTCAAGAGGTTGTTTTAAGCTATGCAAAGAAATTAACGGATTCCCTTGAGCCTGAATTATCGAATGTATATTTAGTAAATTCAGGGACCGAAGCCGTAGAAGGTGCCCTGAAACTCGCTAAGGTGGTTACAGGTAGAACTCAAATTATCGCTGCTAGCTAAGCTTATCATGGCAATACTTATGGAAGCCTTAGTTTGATGGATTACAAGGAACGTATTAACCCTTTCAGACCTCTACTTCCTGGGGTTAACCATATCACTTTTAATAACGAAGAAGAGCTTAGTAACATAACTTCTGAAACTGCTGCTGTAATTCTAGAAACTATTCAAGGTGGAGCTGGTTTTATTGAACCTAAAAACGGATACTTGAAAAAGGTCAAAGCTCGCTGTGAGGAGGTCGGAGCCCTATTGATACTTGATGAAATTCAACCAGGTTTTGGCCGAACAGGAGAACTTTTTGCTTATCGGCACTATGGAATCACCCCCGACATGCTCGTGATCGGAAAAGGAATGGCAGGTGGTTTACCCATCGGTGCATTCGTTAGTAGCAAGAAAAACATGAGCTTACTTGGCTACAAACCACGCCTAGGTCACATTACCACCTTCGGAGGAAATCCTGTAATCGCAGCTGCGGCACTCGCTACATTAGAAGAAATAGAAGCCAAGAAATACCAAAGCAAAGCCATACAGCACGAAGCCCAAATAAGAGCATCTTTAAAACATCCGCTCATTGAAGAAATTCGTGGTAAAGGTCTCATGTTGGCCCTTATTCTTAAAGATTCTGAAATCGCAAATCATTTAGTCCTTGAGGGTATGAAAGAAGGGGTCATTCTATTTTGGCTCTTATATGAAAAAAGAGCGGTTCGCATCACCCCACCATTGAGTATATCAGAGAAAGAATTAAAAAAAGGTTGTGCCACCATATTATCGGTACTTGATCGTTACGCTTGTTAACTAAAGTGTTGATAATTCAATCGGTAATCTAACCCCACCCCCATGTGGTATAGGTAAATTTAAACTACCAATAAGCTATTATGGGCAACCCTAACGAACATCCTGAACAAGCCATACGAAAGTTCGAATCTATGCTTCAAACGGATGACGTTTATTTCTTTGACTCCGAAGACTTCGAAGAAATTATTCATCACTATTTAGGCGAAGGCAAAACCCTCTTGGCAAAGCGCGCTTTGGAGATGGGAAAAGCACAACACCCACAGGCGATTGAACTAAAATTTTTGGAGATAGAAATTCTGGTCTCGGAGGATAAATTAGACCAAGCAAGGGTGCTCATCGAAGAAATAGAAATCTTCGATCCAATGAATGAAGAATTGTTCATTCAGAAAGCAAATATTTTATCGAAAAGCGATGATCACCAAGGCGCTATAGATATTCTAAACAAAGCCCTCGAGTTTTGCCCAGAGTCTTTTGATGTACATTCTTTGTTAGGCCTGGAATACCTGTATTTAGACGCTTTTGAAGAAGCCATTCCTCACTTTGCTACTTGCTTAACTTTGGACTCAACAGATTACGCATCGATGTACAATCTCGTTTACTGCTATGAGTTCACTGAAGGTTATGAGGAGGCTATTAGTTACTTGAACAACTATTTAGAGCAAAATCCTTACAGCGAGGTTGCTTGGCATCAATTAGGTAAGATGTACGTCGCACTAGATAAATTTCAAGAAGCTTTAGCCGCCTTTGACTTTGCGATCATATCCGATGATCGATTTAGTGGGGCTTATTACGAAAAAGGCTATATTCTTGAAAAGCTTGGTAGATACAATGAGGCTATTGAAAATTATGAGTTCTGTTTCGAGTGGGATGCTCCTACTCCGCAAGCGTATTTAAGAATTGGATATTGTCATCAAAAATTAGGCAATCATTCACTGGCAGAACAGTACTTTTATAAGACTGTACATTTAGATCCATTATTGGATAAAGGTTGGCTTGCTCTCACTAAGCACTATTTTGTAAGAGGAGACCTTCTAAAGGCACAAGAACATATCAATAAAGCGCTTAATATCGATGGCGAAAATGCCCTTTATTGGAGGAGAGCAGCACACATTTACCACAGTTTAGGAGAAATAGAGAAAGCTGATTATGCTTTTGAACAGAGCATCGAATTAGGCAACTTCGAATTCAACAGTTACCTTAAATGGATAAGTATTCAACTCGAACAAAAAGATTATTCAAAAGCCAGCCAGTGTCTTTTGGAGGCCTTAGAGCATCATCCTGAAGAAGCAGCACTACTATTTATTAAGTCAGGCATTCATGCACTCTTAGGTGAAAGAGATGAAGCACAAAACACACTTTGTCAGGCGATGCGCTTGGATTCATCCGCCGCCGACTATTTTTATTTCTACTTTGAAGAAATGAGCGAACTCGATTGGCTTAAATCCTATTTAGAAAAGAAAAAACCCTCAGGATCCGCTTAAATTTTCCCAGTTCACAAAGCATATGCTTATGAATTTTAAAAAATCAGTTGCACTCTTTTTGAAAGGTATGGCTATGGGTGCCGCCGATGTAGTACCGGGAGTATCAGGTGGTACAATAGCACTAATTAGTGGTATCTACCCGAAACTTCTAGATGCAATCAGCAATATTAAACCTAGTCTACTCAGTGAACTATCCAAGAAGGGATTCTCCTTTGTTGCCGAAAAAATTCATTTAAAATTTCTAATTACCCTCTTTGCAGGGATTTTTGCAAGTGTATTAACCTTAGCAAAGGGAATTAGCTACTTATTAGAATTTCATCCTATCTTGATTTGGAGCTTCTTTCTTGGTCTAATTCTAGGCAGTATTTTGCTAATGGTAAAGCAGATAAAGGGTAAACGAAGTTTAGTCATTATTGCTGGTTTACTAGGTATGTTACTAGCCGCAGGTGTTGGTTTTTTACCTGTAGGAGAAGATACTTCGGCACTTCCCTACCTTTTTCTCTCAGGTGCATTAGCTATTTGTGCGATGATCTTACCAGGTATTTCTGGATCATTCATACTAGTGATATTAGGGAGTTATGAACCCATCCTTCAGGCCGTTCATCAAAGAGATTTGAAGACCATTGCAGTGGTCGGAGCTGGAGCGATTATCGGATTACTTTCGTTCGCTCGAATTCTGAAATGGTTCTTTCAGAGGTACCCTAATTCAACATTAGCATTAATGACCGGTTTTATAGCAGGGTCTATCCCTGCAGTCTGGCCATGGAAAGACAATGTAAGTGGCAGCTTATATCTACCTAGAATAGGTTCAGATAGTGATCAACTATTAATAGCCTTATTACTGTCTCTTTTAGGACTATTGTTAATCCTAGGATTAGAAAAGGCTTCAAAGCTGGGGAACACCAACTAGATTATAAAACCATATTGTTTTGAAAAGAGAACGTTCCTTATTTGATCTTATTGCACTGGTCTTTAAAGGAATGCTAATGGGTGCTGCAAATAAAGTACCGGGAGTTTCAGGAGGAATTATAGCGTATGTCGGTGGATTTTACGAAGAATTTATCTACTCCCTGAAGCAATTTAATGGAAAGGCGGCCTCCCTAATTTTCAAAGGAGAGGTGAAAAATTTCTTTCGACACGTCAATGGTAAGTTTCTCAGTTTATTAATACTAGGAATGTTAATCAGTTATTTTAGTGTTGCTCAAGCGCTAGATTACTTGATTACTCATTACGAAATATGGGTTTGGTCTTGCTTTTTTGGAATGATTTTAGGGTCTGTACATTTTATTGCAAAACAGTTTGATAAATGGTCAACAGAAATTCTTTGGGGAATAGGATCAGGCGGAATCGTCGGTGTTATGCTGGCCTTTATCCCTCCAATCGCACCCAATGACCATTTGCTCTATGTATTTCTATGCGGTATGATTAGCGTTACAGGAATGACCCTACCCGGGCTTTCTGGATCATTTCTTCTCATCCTATTAGGAAACTACGTGTTATTATTAGTCGATTCTGTGAATGCGCTATATCTAAGCTTTGGTTATCTGATCAAAGGAAATTTTCAATTGCTTCAAGAGTCTGAAAACATTCGACTTCTCAAGGTGTTAGCCGTATTTACATTTGGGTCCATTACCGGTCTAGTGTCTCTTTCTCATTTACTCGTTTATGTTTTAAAGAAATTTAGAAAATTAACCACTTCAATTATTCTAGGCTTTATTATTGGTTCAATACCTGTGGTTTGGCCATGGAAAAAGGTTATTCATAAACTTTCTGAAACTGGACAGTACCTCGTCGATAGTGATGGTCACAAAATTGTAAGTAACTATTCTAGATATTGGCCAGACTGGTCAACTTCAGAATCAATACTTGCCATAGTATTTATGGTGACCGGATTTCTTATTGTATATTCCATCGAATATTATGGAAGGTACAGAAGCACTTAATTTTGGACTGATCGGAAGAAATATTGAATACTCTTTTTCTAGGGCTTTTTTTAAAGAAAAGTTTGAGTATTTAAATCTCCCCCATCACTATCAAAACTTTGATCTTCAAGGTCTTGAAGAACTAAAAAACGTTTGGGAAACCAAGAACCTTCGAGGATGCAATGTCACTATACCGTATAAACAAGAGATTATTCCGCATCTAGATGTTCTAAGCCCTGAAGCAGCTAAAATTGGGGCTGTAAATTGCATCCATATTGAAAATAATAAGCGTGTAGGATACAATACTGACACATATGGTTTCTCAACCTCTTTCAAACCCCTACTTAGAACTGAAGATCAAAACGCGATTGTACTGGGAGCAAACGGAGGCGCAGCAAAAGCAGTGATTTATGCGTTGGAATCGATGGGAATCGGAGTCACTAAAATAGGAAGACAATCGAGCGAAGAAATCGATTTCACCTATGATCAGTTGGGTGAAAAACTAATTGAGGGTCATGAGATTATAATCAATTGCACTCCTCTCGGAACCCATCCCAATGTGGATCAAAAGCCAAACTTTCCATACCATCACCTAAAAGCTAAGCACTACCTATTTGATCTCGTTTATCGACCAGAAAAAACAGCTTTCCTCAAAGAAGGTGAAGCTAAGGGCAGCAGAATTTGTAATGGATCGATGATGCTGAAATGGCAAGCCGAAAAATCATGGGAAATATGGAATTCCCTTTGAGTGCATAAGCATTTGTTTAACTTTGCTTTAGAACCTAAGAGAAACGGGTATGGAAAATCAGAATCAGTCTGCGGAAAAATCAACATTAGCTTTTAAGTTAATTGAGCTTAAACCAGATAGCTACAGCCACCTAGAACCGGATAATCTAGTGGGTGAGTTACAACGTCTGTTAATAAACGCTCCTGTGGAGAAAATTGGAAAGCATGTTTCTCAAATTAAACGTGTGTTCGATACTAAACTTAAGGAGGTACAGGAAAAGGAAAAAGCAGCTTTCCTAGCGAATGGCGGAAACGAAATCGATTTTTACTTTCAATCGAAAAGCGCTAAGGATTTTCAAGAACTGTATCGCGAATACAGACATAAAAAAGAAGCGTTTCGAGTCAACTTTGAAAGACAAATTCAACAGAATCTTAAAACGAAACAAGAAATTATTGAAGAAATCAAATCGTTAATTTCTACCGAAGAAAATATCAATACAACCTTCTCTCAGTTTAGAGATTTGCAAACTAAATGGAGAGCCACTGGCCCTGTTCCAAAAACTGAAAACGATAATCTTTGGGCAAACTATCACCATCACGTAGAACGTTTTTATGATTTTCTAGACTTAAATCGTGAGCTTCGAGATAAAGACTTTAAACATAATTACGATGAAAAGATTAAAATCGTAGAGCGGGCAGAAGACTTAGCCAACGAAGCTGATTTTCAACAGGCTTACAATGAACTACAACAACTTCATCGTATTTGGAAAGAGGAACTAGGCCCTGTAAGCAAGGAACATCGTGCAGGCATATGGGAACGTTTTAGTAATGCAACCAAGGTAATGCACGATAAAAAACAAGAGTTTCAAAAAAAGAGAGACGAAGAAATTCAAACCCGACTCACACAGAAAAAAGAACTTTTAGAGGATTTTAAACGTGAAGCGGCTACTATTGCTAGTTCACACCAAGGCATACAAGCCCAATTTAAAAAACTAGTTTCTATTAGAGAATCGTTTTACCAAGTAGAAGGAGTTCCCTATTCACTTCAAAAATCATTAATAGCGGAATTAAAGAGCCAATTTGGTCAATTTTCTAAGGCTAAAAACAATTTTTATAAGAATCAGAAAAAAGAACAAAAGAATCGAATTAATCAAAAGAAAGAACTCATTGCCAAGGCAGAGTCACTAAAAGATTCAGATAATTTTGACCAAACAACTCCATTATTCATTGCCTTACAAAAAGATTGGAAAGCGATAGGGCCTGTTCCTCGAAAGATTGGTGATCCGCTTTGGAAAACCTTTAAAATAACCTGTAATTATTATTTCGACCGATTACATGGTAATGCCAAAGTATCTAAACAAAAGCAAAGCCCCTTAGATAAGGTCTTTAATGAGCGTTCTATTTTGAAAAAACAAATGGAAGAGGTTACTGCCGAAATTCGTCAGCTTGAAAACAATCTCGAGTTCTTCAATAGCGATGATACAAGCAACCCACTTATTGCCTCTGTTCTGAAAAATATAGAAAAGAAAAAGCTAGAACTTAATAAGCTGAAAGAACAACTAAAAAAACTAAATGTAGAACGCAACAAGCTACAAAAAGAACAAGATGAAGCTACAGCGGCTGAAGAGAAAACAGAAGCTGAAGAAGAGAAATCTGAGGACTAATATTAAAATAAAAAAAGGGCTCCGTATGGAGCCCTTTTTTTATCTCATCAGGTAGTCGTTCTATTTCGCAATATTTACTGATCTAGTTTCACGTATAACAGTAACCTTTACTTGACCTGGATAGGTCATTTCGGTTTGAATTTTCTGCGAAAGCTCAAAAGAGAGTTCTGCCGCTTTATCATCACTTACCTTTTCACTGCCTACAATCACGCGTAACTCTCTACCCGCTTGAATAGCATAAGCCTTTTCAACACCTTTAAATCCTAAGGCAGTGTCTTCAAGATCTTTTAATCGTTGAATATAACTGTCTAGGACTTGTCTCCTTGCACCTGGTCTTGCACCCGATATGGCGTCACAAACCTGAATAATCGGAGACAACAAACTCGTCATCTCAATTTCATCGTGGTGTGCACCAATAGCATTACAAACTTCTTTATGCTCACCATACTTTTCAGCCCATTGCATACCTAAAATCGCGTGTGGAGTTTCGATATCAACCTCTGCCATTGGAACCTTTCCAATATCATGAAGAAGACCAGCGCGCTTGGCTAATTTTGGGTTTAGTCCCAATTCAGCAGCCATTACGCCACAAAGCTTAGCAACTTCTCTGGAGTGTTGCAATAGATTCTGACCGTAAGAGGAACGATACTTCATTCTTCCAACTGCCTTGATGAGTTCTGGATGTAAACCATGAATACCCAAGTCGATTACGGTACGTTTCCCAATCTCAACAATCTCCTCATTAATCTGAGATTCTGTTTTCTTCACAACTTCTTCAATACGTGCTGGGTGAATACGACCATCAGTTACTAAACGGTGTAATGACAACCGTGCAATCTCTCGACGTACACTATCGAAACACGAAAGAATAATTGCCTCAGGAGTATCATCAACAATAATCTCAACGCCTGTAGCCGCTTCAATAGCACGGATATTTCTACCCTCTCTACCAATAATTCTACCCTTCACGTCGTCTGATTCAAGATTAAAAACCGAAACACAATTTTCAACGGCTTCTTCGGTTCCAATTCGCTGGATCGTCTTTACAACCACTTTTCTAGCCTCTTGTTGAGCAGTCATCTTAGCTTCTTCAACGGTATTTTGAATATATGCCATTGCATCGGTCTTAGCTTGATCCTTCAATGAGTTTACCAATTCGGCTTTTGCGTCCTCTGCTGATAATCCCGAAATCACCTCGAGTTGCTTCACCTGATTTTGGTGCATTTTGTCGATCTCTTGTTCTTTGCGCTCGATTCGCTCTATTCGACCTTCAATCTCCTTTAATTCTTTCCCTAACTGCTCATTAAGGACTCTATTTTTCTTAAGTTCAGAACCCGCTTGTGATTCCTTATCACGAATGCGTTTTTCAGCCTCGGCCATTTTCTTGTCTTTGGCTAAAATGACTTTTTCATGTTCTGCTTTGAGTTCTAAAAATTTCTCCTTGGCTTGAAAAATCTTATCCTTTTTAATTTGTTCTGCGTCCTTTTTAGCCTCTCTTAAAATTGATTTGGCCTCCTTTTGTGCACTAACTAGGGCTGCTGCTCCTTTGCGCTTTTGAAGTAATATGGTAATCGTATAGCCAGCTAATAAGCCCGCTACCGCACCAATTATTACATTTATCATTGAATCCATAGTCTTTAATTTATATTAATAAAAAACCCGCATTGAAGGTTTTGTACAAACTCCGTTAAGTACAAGTTTAGAGCTATCCTACTACTTGAAAATCTCGGACTTGCGAGCACGATCGTGTAATAGGTAATCACTCTTCAGAAATTAATCTTCGTTGAGTTTGTCAAAAAATAAACAATGCGGGTAATCTTACTCTGTTATCACTACTGATTCAGTTCAGAATCAATGGTTTGCACAAGTAAATTTAGACGTGAAATACTGTCGTTGATTTGCTGTTGAAGACCTGATCGCTGATTTGAAGAGTTCGCAAACTGTAAAGCGCACATGGCTAATACATCTTGCTTATCACTAACTGCGTAGCTCTTTTCAAACTCCTTTACCATTTGCTGCACGCTAGTGGCGGCCTGTCTTAAACCCTCTTCTTGCGAGGCAGCTATAGAAAGCGGATAGACCCGATCGGCAATAGATACTTTTATTTTTTGCTTTTCGCTCATCCCACTTTTTGTATTAATCAAGCGTGTCTATACACGACTGTATTTCTTTGACTAGACGATTAATTTTACTTTCAACGTCTGTTTTGTCTAAAGGATTACCCTCATCACTTGTACTTCTTTCGGCTTCATCTAATTTTTTCTGAGAAATCCCAAGGGCTTCTTCTTTGACAAGAAGCGCTCTTTTCAATTGCTCAATTTCTAACCTTAAAGCCTGATTTTCTGATCGCTGGTAGTTGAGACGTTCAATTAACAATTGAACTCTATCCTCAACCGCACCCAATGTTTCAAAAAAAGTATTCATAAAGCACAGGCGATTTTAACAAAGGTAATCAAGTATCCTTGGCAAAGCAATATTTAACTTTGGTAGGATTTGTATTTTTTGGTAATAACACCTTTATTCGTGAGTATGTCTCGAATTTTTTCAAAACTTCTATTAAGTTTTATTCTAATAACCTGTATTTCAGTATCTTATTCACAAGATAGTGTGTACAGGAATAGTGAATTGAATTTAAAAGATCATCCGCCCTTAAAAATTCCATTACGTTATTCAGGAACCTATGGTGAATTAAGACCAAATCATTTTCATGCGGGTGTAGATCTAAAAACTCAAGGAAGAGAAGGATTTCCTGTATACGCAGTCGAGGACGGTTTTTTATCTCGAATCAAAGTAGACATCGGGAGTTATGGCAAAGTAATTTATCTAGATCATCCCGAATCAAATAAAACTACCGTTTACGCTCACCTAAATCGATTTAGTCCTAAAATCCAAAGCTACGTTAAGGGTGAACAATACCTTCACCAAACCTATGAGATACAACGTTATCTAAGACCCTCTCAAATTCCCGTTAAAAAGGGAGAAATTATCGGTTACTCGGGAAATACTGGAAATTCGTTTGGCCCTCATCTACATTTTGAAGTACGTGCCCGAGAATCAGAAGAACCAATGAATCCTCTTCAATTCGGCCTAGAAGCTGCAGACAGCGATCCTCCTACTATTCAAGGATTCTATTTGTATGAGTCTGAAGAACCACAAGTAGTAACCGCCTTTGAAAATCGAACCATGATCGCTTTGAATGCCGTTAAAGAACGAATCCATTATTCGGCAACCGACACGATTAGCGTTCAGGGCTATTACAGTTTCGGAATACAATCATTCGACCGACTTGATCTATCTGCAAATAAGAATGGGTGGTATCGATTAGAATTAAAGCGCAATGATAGTCTCATTTCTGAACTGACAATTGATCGATTCAATTTCACTGAAAACCCGTTGATCAACAGAAGCATTGATTACCACTTCTATGAGACTTCTAATAATCGCGTACTCTTAACAACTAAAGAGGCAGGTAACCCGCTAGGATTTTTTAAAAACAGTCCATCAACCGAACTTTTTACGGCAGAGGTAGGGAAAATAGATGATTGGAATCTAACACTCAGTGATTACTCCGGAAATACCTCAAGTATTGATTGGACCACAAAAGGAGTTAAGGGAGTGAAGAAGATGACTATACCTTTCGGCAATTCAACGATTAATCAAAGCGTGAATAATCAACTTTTAGAAGCTCAGCTGATTGCTATTGAAAATAGTATCTATAGTACTGAAGGTATAGACTTGAGTTTATCCGGAGACACTCTATCCGTTGGACCAAAGGATGTACTAGTTCGAAACCCATTATTACTTAAAATTATTCCAAAAGAAATCAAACAAAAACCGAGCTGGCTCAGTTATGCCTTCTTTGGTCAAATTGGTAAAAAAGGGACCAGCTTTATTCGTAAAGTGGAATCAGACACTCTTTCAGTTACTCTACGTAATACAGGAGACTTCCATTTCGCCTATGACTCTATTGCTCCAATAGTCATCCCTAGAAACTTCAGCTCAGGCCAAGCGATTAATGGTTACCGATATCTTGAAGTCGAAGCAGAAGACAAGGAGACCGGAATAAAAAGTTTCGAAGGATATCTTGATGGACAATGGGTTCTGTTCGAATACGAACCTAAACAGAATCGCTTTACCTTTGACACATCGGATATCTTATTAATACAGGGAGTTCACACACTAGAATTCGAGGTTGAAGATCTCCTTGGAAATAAGTCTAAGAAAATATTCAGTCTTACCATCAACTAATATGAAAAAATCGCTTTTAGGCCTCTTAATTACCTTATGCATTACAAACCTTATTATGGGGCAGAAAAGCAGTTTTATACACCCTGACTTTAAAGGTATTACTGAATCCCATAAAGTAATCGCTGTAGTTCCATTTGACATTGATTTAGATCTATCTCTTTCGGAATTAAAAAGAAGACAACTTTCTGAAGAAGAGGGAGCTAGCTTACAAAAAGAATTAACCTATTACATCGAGAGCCAAATCGACGCTTTGAATGTAATGATTCAACCTTACGAAGAAACTTTAGCAAATATGCGTTCTTCTGGTATTGACTATAGAAGTTCACTGTTGATGGAATCAAAGGACTTAGCAAGTAAACTCAAAGTTGATGCTGTAATTCGAGGAAGCCTCTCAATTAGTGTTTTATTATCAGAAGGAATAGAAGATCAGTTTTCTTGGATCGATTTATGGGTACTCTCCCCTTCCTTTGGTCGAATCACACTAAAGCTCGTCGACGGTCAATCTTCAAAATTATTGTGGCGACACGAAAAAGTGATCGATAGAACCACTGGAAAAAATACTCGTGAGCTCGTTGAGAAAATGATGAAGCAAATCGCAAGAAATTTTCCCTACGCCAAATAGCTAGCTAAAGTATCAATTACGTAATCAACTTCTTCTACAGTGTTGTAGATAGAGAAAGAAAAACGTAGAGACGGAAAGTTATCGGCGGCTATCGCACGAAGTACGTGAGAACCCGTATTACTTCCTGACTGACAAGCACTACCCTGAGAACATGCAATTCCTTTTAAATCTAAATGAAAAAGAAGTAAGGTTGCTTTATCTCCAGTAATCGGAAGTCTTAAATTCACAAGGGTATAGGTACTGCGATCAAGATTACTACATCCTCCATTTAGAATTGCTTTTGGAAGACGCGACTTGACCCCGTCAATAAATCTCTTTTTTAAGGACAGAACATATTCTTTCTCCTCAGACAAATTTTGATAAGCCAAAGTGAAGGCCCTTTCCATCCCTAAAATATTGTGAACACTTTCAGTGCCTGCTCGAAATCCTTTTTCTTGACCCCCACCTACTATTAACGATTTTAGATGAACATCCGAGCGCATATACAAGAATCCGACTCCCTTTGGGCCATGAAACTTATGTGCTGCAGCGCATATAAAATGTACAGGTGTTTTAGACAAGTTCCACTGGTAGTGTCCGACCGACTGAACAGTGTCCGAGTGAAAAAGTGCTTGATGGGTTTCACATAACTCAGCAACTTTCTCTACCTCTAATAAATTCCCGATCTCATTATTCACGTGCATCAAACTCACCAGAGTTTTAGGGGCATTTTCGCGAGAAAGTTTATATTCTAAATCTTTGATATCAATGAAGCCATGCTCGTCGATATCGACTAATTCAAGTGCTATTCCATATTCCTCTGCCACCGCTTCTGCAGCATGTAAAACCGCATGATGCTCAATGGCTGAAGTAATGATTCTCTTTACTCCTAAATCTCTAACTGCACCACGAAGAACCATATTATCCGCCTCTGTCCCACCAGAAGTAAAATAAATTTCACTTGGTTTTGCCCCTAAAGTAGTTGCGATTGATTTTCTAGCCTTTTCAATTAAAGCTTTTGCTGATCTTCCAAATGAGTGGGTAGATGAAGGGTTACCAAATTGTTCGCTAAGGGATTCAGTTATGGTTGTTACAACCTCTGGCCGTAGGGCAGTAGTAGCAGCATTATCAAAATAAACTGGAGTCATTTATCAAAGGTACGTTTTGCTTCAAGAAAACAAACTTTAAATCGCCTGTTCAGAGTAGAATTTAATGCGATATAATCGAATTTCCTCTTCTTCAAAATCTTCTTCTAATTCGGAGATGGCATCCTCAAGACTGCTTGAGCTAGCCTCAATGAAATAATCGTGTAGTTCTTCTTGAGAGTCTTCATCTAACAATTCGTCAACCCAATAACCAATATCGAGCTTGGTACCACTAAATACAATCTGCTCCATGGTTTGGAGTAACTCTTCCTGAGTGATTCCTTTTGAAGAGGCAATATCATCAAAAGCTAGCTTTCGATCTACGCTTTGTATGATATAGAGCTTTAGGCCCGAATTTGAACCTGCAGATTTTACAACGAGTTCATCAGGTTTAATGATATCGTTTTCCTCCACATAATTTGCTATACAATTCACAAACGGCTGACCATATCGTTTTGCCTTTGCATCTCCCACCCCATGTATTTGTCCTATTTCTTCTAAAGTGGTTGGATATTTGAGTGCCATATCTTCAAGTGAAGGATCTTGAAGAATGATATACGGTGGCACCCCATGCTTATCAGCTTCTTTTTTTCTAAGTGTTTTAAGTAAAGACAACAATTGTTGGTCTGCACCTCCACCTTTTGATCTCTCCTGATTAATCTCAGCTACTTCTTTATCATAATCACGGTCAAGAACCATTTGAAAACTCAATGGCTTCTCAATGAATGAATATCCCTTTTCAGTAATCTGAAGAATACCATAGTTTTCTATCGATTTACGCAAATACCCAGCAATGACTAGTTGTCTAACTAATGCATGCCAAAAAAATGATTTGTGTGAATGTCCACATCCAAAAAACGGTTTCTCATCCGTTTTATGTGAACTGATCATTGCGTTAGGTTTACCCCTAAGAATTCGAACAATCTCCTTGCTTTTAAACTTTTCTGAAGTCTTCTGAACTACATCGAGAACGAGAACAGCTTCTTCACCTGCTTCAAAAAGTTCTTTAGGATTACGTGCATTATCATCCATATCCGCTCCTTCCCCATTCACCTCATCAAACTCTTCTCCGAAATAATGAAGAATAAATTTTCTTCTCGAGAGCGAAGTTTCTGCATAAGCAATGACATCCTGTAATAACGCCTGACTAACTTCTTGCTCTGCTACAGGCTTACCAGAGCTGAACTTTTCTAACTTCTCAATATCCTTAGAGGAGTAAAAAGCAATACATATACCTTCACCGCCATCTCTGCCCGCTCTACCGGTTTCTTGATAATAACTCTCTATACTCTTCGGCATATCGTAATGGATGACTAACCTAACATCCGGTTTGTCGATACCCATTCCAAAGGCTATAGTTGCGACAACAACATCCACATCCTCCATTAGGAATTGATCTTGATAAAGCGCGCGAGTTTTTGCATCAAAGCCCGCGTGATAAGGAATGGCCTTGATGCCATTTAATTGTAGAATCTGTGCTAGTTCTTCGACCTTTTTGCGGCTTAGACAATATATGATTACCGATTTGTTCGGATGCTGAGCAATGAGCTTAACAATATCACTATTAACCTGATCGGTTTTAGGTCGAACTTCGTAATATAAGTTAGGGCGATTAAAGGAAGACTTCAGTAGTGCCGCATCTTTCATCCCCAAATTCTTCATAATATCCTCCTGAACCTTGGGAGTAGCTGTCGCGGTAAGTGCAATCAAGGGTATTCCAGGTGATAATCGATTGATAATTGCTCGAATATTTCTGTATTCTGGTCTGAAATCATGACCCCATTCTGAAATACAATGCGCCTCATCAATCGCTACAAAAGAAAGTGGTATCGACTTTAATAAATCGATATTGTGCTGTTTTGTTAACGACTCGGGTGCAACAAACAATAATTTAGTAACTCCCGATTTCAAATCATCGATAACCGTTTGGGTTTCGGTTTTGGTGAGTGAGGAGTTTAAAACGTGAGCAATTCCCGAAACAGTTGACTGACTTCTTATCGCATCAACTTGATTCTTCATTAAGGCAATCAACGGACTGATAACAATCGCAGTTCCTTCGCACATTAATGCCGGTAACTGATAACACAAGGACTTACCTCCTCCCGTTGGCATAATAACAAACGTATCTCGGCCTGAAAGAAGTGAATCTATAGCCTCTTTTTGCAGTCCTTTGAAATCAGAGAATCCAAAGAACTTTCTCAGGGTTTGATATAATTCATTTTCGTTTAGAATCATCAGAGGCTACTTGTAAATCAACTATTCAGATGTATTCGGGGTATAATTTGTAATTTCGTAGTTGAATTTAACACATATTTCACAATTCACCGGCTTACCCTTGAAGAAACCTTTAAATCTTAGAAAAATCGCGACTCGCGTCTTACAAATTGAGATCGATGCTCTCGAAAATCTCCAGAATACAATCGATAACCACTTTGAAGAGGTCATAGAGATGATTACTGATTTAAAAGGGAGAGTGGTAGTAAGTGGAGTTGGTAAAAGTGCACTTATAGCTCAGAAATGGGTAGCAAGCTTTAACTCTACCGGTACTCCAGCGATTTTTATGCATGCCGCCGATGCAGTTCATGGCGATTTAGGGATGATTCAAAAGGGAGATTTAGTATTTATTCTCTCTAAGAGTGGAACTAGCGAAGAAGTCAAAACCCTTGCCCTTCACCTAAAAAATCTAGAATTACCGTTTATTGCAGTTACTGCCAATACAGATTCAATAGTGAGTAAAAGTGCTACACTAACGCTTCTAACCCCTGTCGAAAAAGAAGCCTGCCCTCATGACTTAGCACCAACAGCGAGCACAACGCTTCAATTGGCACTTGGAGATGCTTTAATGGTTGCAACCCTTGAAAGTAAGGAGTTTGGAGCAGAACAATTTGCGCAATTCCATCCCGGAGGAAGTCTAGGTAAAAAATTAACCTTAAAGGTAAAAGATCTGGTCAACCCCGAACTTCTACCTAAAGTACAGCCCTTGAGTTCCTTGAAAGAAGTGATCGTCCAAATTTCGAAGAATTTATTGGGTTGTACGGCAGTTTGTGAGGGAGAGAAAGTGGTTGGAATGATTACCGATGGAGACTTAAGACGTATGCTTGAGAGAAGTCCTAATTTCAACACTGTAAAAGCAGCTGAACTTATGAGCCTCAACCCTAAATCTATTTCTTCTGATCGATTGGCTTCAGAAGCGCTTCAGCTAATGAATTCAAATGAAATCACACAATTAATCGTTATCGATAATAACGAATATGTGGGTATCTTGCATCTTCATAATTTGATTCAAGCAGGCTTAGTATGAGTATGAGAGACGAGATGTCCTTTTTAGATCATTTAGAAGAACTACGTTGGCACTTAATTCGCTCTATACTCGCGATTATGATCATCGCAGTTTTCGCTTTTGTTTTCAAAGGATTCATCTTTGATACTATCATTTTTGGGCCGAAGAATATGAATTTTCCGACCTATCACTTCTTTTGCCAGATTGCTACCTTCTTTGGAGTGACCTCGGATTTCTGCGCAGATAGTCTACCCTTCACCTTACAAAACAGAACGATGGCCGGGCAGTTTTCTGCACATATCTGGACCTCTATCTGGGCTGGTATTATTGTTGGTTTTCCATACCTATTATGGGAACTATGGCGCTTTATAAGTCCTGGGCTCTATGAAAACGAACGAAAACACTCAAGAGGTTTTATCATTGTAGCATCCTCACTCTTCTTTTTAGGAGTTCTTTTTGGCTATTATGTGATTGCTCCTCTTTCAATCAACTTCTTAGGAACCTACACCGTAAGTCAAGAGGTGGCAAATGAAATCGACATCTCATCGTACATCTCCACCGTCAGAGCGTCTGTAATCGCTTGCGGAATCATGTTTGAATTACCTATACTTATCTACTTCTTAACACGTATAGGATTGGTAACCCCTGAGATTTTAAAGACGTATCGTAAATTTGCTATCGTTATCATCTTCATTATTTCTGCGGTAATAACACCACCCGATGTAGCGAGTCAGGTAATCGTATCGATACCGGTTCTGATCTTATATGAGTTTAGTATCTTCATTTCAAGAATTGTAATTCGCAAACAAAAATCTAATGGCTAATTCAATAGTTGAGGAATTCAATGATTATCGTTCAAAAATGAACGAACGCATCCTTAGCGATGATCAAAAATTGATCAAACGGATATTTAATTTGGACACCAACGCATTTACCGAAGGTGCTTTAGATGTCAAAACAAAAGAGTTGTTAGGATTAGTCGCCTCTGCCGTGCTTAGGTGTGATGACTGTGTTCGTTATCATATTGAGGGAGCAACTAAGGCTGGTGCAAATCCAGAAGAAATCAAAGAAACTCTAGGTATCGCTACACTCATTGGTGGAACTATTGTAATTCCTCACCTCAGAAGAGCCTACGAATATTTAGATGCCATAAACGAAAATCGTGAAGCTTAGCGCAACCAATCTCAAGAAAGTATACAATCAGCGTACGGTTGTTAAAAGCGTTTCCCTAGAAGTTAACCAGGGAGAAATCATCGGTTTATTAGGACCTAACGGGGCTGGTAAAACAACCTCTTTTTACATGATTGTAGGTCTAGTTAGACCCAATGGAGGTGCTATATACCTAGACGATAAAGAGATTACCGATTATCCGATGTACAAAAGGGCACAAAATGGTATTGGTTATCTCGCACAAGAAGCCTCTGTATTTCGCAAATTAAGTGTCGAAGAAAACATTCTAAGTGTGCTCCAAACAACTTCCCTTACGAAGGCTGCACAAAAGGAGAAGATGGAAGGACTCCTAGAAGAGTTTTCGCTAACCCATATTCGAAAGAATCGAGGAGATCTTTTATCGGGGGGAGAACGTCGAAGAACTGAAATAGCCCGAGCCTTAGCAACAGACCCTAAGTTTATTTTACTTGATGAACCCTTTGCAGGAGTTGATCCCGTGGCTGTCGAAGACATCCAACGTATTGTTGCTCAATTAAAGCATAAAAACATCGGAATATTAATTACCGACCACAATGTCCAAGAAACGCTAGCAATCACAGAACGTTCTTATTTAATGTTTGAAGGAAAAATATTAAAAGCCGGAGCACCTGAGGAGTTAGCTGCTGATGAAATGGTTCGAAAAGTTTACCTAGGCCAAAATTTTGAGCTTCGTAAAAAACGATTAGCGTTTGAGGAAAAGGGAAAATAGTAGATAGGCTCCTAAAACAATAGGTGCTCCTGATATACCCAAAAACACAATCCCGACAACAGTTACTACCACAAAGGAGTAACGCTGCCAATTTTCAGAGAAAGACCATTCATTTACTTTAAAACTCAATGTTGGTATTTTACTGATCATCCAAAGACCTAAAATCACAGACAACCCAGCTATGACAAAAACCTCCTGATTATGCCCGAACGTAGTCAAAGAGGTTAAAAAATAAGATGTACCAACTACACTTAAAGTCATCGCTGGAGTTGGCATACCCTCGAAATATGGCTTAGTCTCTGCAGCATGAAGTGTATATCGAACAAGGCGCCAAAGAGCACAGGCAAACAAAAACCCTGAACTAATCACTAAGGGGATAAAATACTCTGAAGATTCAAATCGAAATAAAATAAAAAGTGCTGGTGCCGCGCCAAAACTTATTAAATCAGCCATAGAGTCAAGTAAAGCTCCTTCTTTTGAAAAAGCGTTTAAACCCTTGGCTAGAAAACCGTCAAGAAAATCAAATACAGCCGCGATCACTAATAATCCAGCAGCGTAATCAAAGGCGCCTTTACTCGAATAGTAAATAGATAACCATCCGCACAAAGCGTTCAAAAGGGTAATTAAATTAGGAATCGATTTGCGCATCAAATATTGAATTCATCTGTAAATGTACATTTTTATGGGCACTGCATTTTCTATATTTGAATTATGATGCGATTCCTAAGAACTCTCCTTATTCTAATCACCTGCGGTTCATTTCAAATGACCATAGGCCAAATTCAGTTATCTGAAGAGTCAAGTATAAGCTTACTTACTTGTAGCCCTGGGCCAGAGCTTCATGCCGCATTTGGACATTCGGCCATACGGGTTAAAGATCATTACCGAGGATTGGACGTAGTTTTTAATTACGGGACGTTTGATTTCGAGGCTCCTAACTTTTATCTAAAGTTTCTCAGAGGTGAACTCGATTACTTTTTATCTACCTCAAGTTTTATTCAATTCGCGAACTATTACCAATATTTTGGTAGAGGAGTAATCGAACAAAAGTTGAATTTAAATTCGTCTCAGAAACAAGAACTTTTCGATGCGCTCAATGAAGCATTACTACCTGAAAACCGTTTCTATCGTTATGAATTTCTAGAGAATAATTGTGCCACCAAGATTCCCGAAATCATTAGTGCGGCGACAGGATTAAACATTACTTACGAAGATCAAATCAATACGAAAACCACTTACCGAAAATTAATCAATGAATATTTAGATAAGTACTCCTGGAATCGGTTTGGTATTACTCTGATACTGGGGAGCACAGTAGACCACCTAATTACAGATACTCAAATGCTATTTTTGCCTGATTACTTGTATAAAAAAATGGGTAGTGCGAGGCTTGGTGAGGAGCTACTTATAGAAAATGAAAATAATCTTGTCGTGCGTTATTTCAAACCTAAAAACAACAGCTTTTTCACTTCACCCCTTTTTCTAGCAATCCTTTTTTTGATCTTTTCATTCTTTCGAATTTGGCCTAAAGCTTCATCTCCAATTCTCAATAAGTTGGAACACTTATTATTTGCAGTCCTCAGTGTAGTAGGTATATTTTTAGTTTTTATGATGTTAGGAACTGAACATCTTGCTACGAAGAACAATTTCAACACCCTCTGGATTAATCCTTTAGCTATTTTAGGGGTTCTATATAACAAAAGACTGATTTGGCTTGGCCTAGCTATTAGTGCGCTCTTCACCGTAATTATTCAACTCACGGGAGCACAAGAAATAGGAACAACGGCTACACTATTCGCCATTGGTCTGGGAATCTTATATATTCGCAGGGCTGAACTTACTAGAAGATAAATCGGATATGCAGAACTTTTATTTCCTTTTAGGTGCGCTTGTTGTGGTCTATTTATTTCTTCTAGTTCAAATGAAAAGACGAAATAAAAAACGCCGAAAACGTCGGTTTTTAAAGGACAAACAAAGAGATTAACCAATATTTAACAACGATTTTTTGAAAAGGAGTAGGTAGATACAATCGAACTTCTATTTTTGCAAAAAATTAAACCTAAAAATATATGTACTGGACGTTAGAACTTGCCTCTTATTTAAGCGATGCGCCTTGGCCTGCTACCAAGGACGAGCTTATCGACTATGCCATTAGAACAGGTGCACCCCTTGAGGTTGTTGAAAACCTTCAGTCAATGGAAGAAGAAAGCGAAGAAATCTACGAATCAATAGAAGAAATCTGGCCTGACTACCCTTCTGAAGAAGACTACCTTTGGAATGA